>Ga0222713_10000750_pt1 | contig 36660 bp, 53 predicted proteins | sample C33_649DmetaG_FD_165061 | JGI IMG/M metagenome (GOLD analysis project Ga0222713, IMG submission 165061) | Estuarine water microbial communities from San Francisco Bay, California, United States - C33_649D | ecosystem: Environmental > Aquatic > Marine > Unclassified | place: USA: California... | reverse complement strand
CCAACAATCACGCCACCGAGCATGTTATTGACTGGGCTATCCTGGACGACTCTGACACCGTTTGCGAGGAATGGGAGTCTCCCATCATGCTGGACTACAATCCGCTCGCCCGTAAATGGCACGCCTCCGAAGTTCGCAAAAATGGTGAGTATGGCTACATGCGCAAAGAAATTGATCGTTCGATCACTACCTGGACCCTGGACAATACCAAGGATCAGACTGTTACCTATGTTATGCGTAACGGCGACATTGTCAAGGGTTCGGACGTTAACGAGTATTTTGCTCGTGATTTGGAGGTGGCATAACATGTTCAAATTTACAATTGGACTTGTTTTTGGATTTTTGTTGGGTTTGGCAGTCGCTCAAGTTGGTTTCAGTGGGCTTGTAAAAGCACTGGATCAACAAGTTGATTATGTCAAAATCCGCGTGGAACAACTTACCAAGTGAAATTGGTAAACCAGAGTACAAATTATGGTTGACCATAAAAGGAAGATCAACTATAATATGTATATGTTAAGAAATTGGTCTTAACATGTTTTTAAACTTAGATAGGCAACTTAAAAAGGCAACATTATGTCAAATGAAAAAACGTTTAAAGTGGTTGGTACTGCAAAAAATGCAGATGGTACCGTTAAGGTTCGCTTTGCTAATGACTTGGTGTCACGCATCAAGATCCTTAACAAGGCAGGCTGCACGGAAATCAACTTGCAGGAATTGCCCCACGCAATGACCAAGTTGGAAGCTCTGCAATTCCTGACAGCACAAGGTGTCGATGGTAACGCAGGCTACGCTGTGGCTGGCAAATTGGCTGAAAAGACCAAAATTGCCAAACGTGGCGAAGTTAAGATGTCGGGTAAAGTCAAGGCCAAGGCCCGGGCTCCGAAAGTTACTGCCGAGCAACTGCTCGAAGCAGTTAAGTCTTAATATCGACTGTACTCATCACAAAAGCGGCTGAGGCCGCTTTTGTTTTGTGTAAAAGGATAATTACTATTATGTTCGACGATACTGATTTTTCCGAAGAAGTAAGATCCCAAATACTTGGCCTAATGTACGTTATGTATGAATATGGAATAACAGAAGTACACATGGGTGGGCTAATGCGAATTTTAGGAATACCCGACGAGACAGCCAAAGAATGGGATGATAAAGTAATGTGTTTGGACGCAGATTTTGCTAAGTACATTAGCGAAATGAGTTCGCTAGAACATTTGTCTAGCCCAACCTTACATTAATGTCAGCCAATTCGAAAAATAATAACAATCATCATATTGCACTTTACATCATAGCCATAAGAGATGAAAATGCTAATGAAAAACTGGGTCAATGGTTGTCCGATAACCGACATGCCACTGCTCGGGTTGAAGAACATCGCCTACACATTTACGACCAAAACACACTGAATTTATTCACGGTAACTTGGACACATAGTTTGAACAATGTTACAATTTGGGATTGTTGGAATCGGCGACATATCTATCTAAATTAACTTGACTTTTAGAAAAAAATAAGTATACTGTCAATAGTGTTAAGTATAACACAAACTTTATAAAGGAAACAAAAATGTCACAACACGAATCCATCGTGGCCGCTTACGAAACATACATCGCGGAAAACGAAAAGTTCACTACCAAGGGCGTTAAAGCCGCCGCCGCTCGTGCTCGTAAAGCATTGCAAGAAATGAGCAAAGGCATTAAAGAACGCCGCAAAGAAATCACCGCTGAAAAAGAAGCATTGGCCGCTTCAAAATAAACCACATACTTAATAACAAAAACAACATGATATTGTTGTTTACAGCGGTTTAAGTGTTAAACAATAATAAGTATCTGTTAAGCCCGGGTTTGACCATTGTTGAACTTGGGTTTTTTAATTTACTTGTTAAGGAAAAAGCATGACTCGTGCCATATGGTCGTTTAACGTTAGTTTATTGTTTTGCATGACATTAATTGTTGCTGTAGCCGCTCTACACAAAGCTAGTGTAACAACTGACCATATTCCTGCTCGCCTGTCAATAGCCAAAAAAACATCCACTCCTGATGCTAAAACAAAAGAGCTAGAGTGCCTGGCCCGTAACATTTACTTTGAAGCACGGGGCGAATCTTTTGAAGGCAAAGTTGCGGTAGCACAAGTTACTTTAAATCGCGTGTCTAATAAAAGTTTTGCCAATACTGTATGTGGCGTTATTTCCGAAAAAACTGTAATTGATGAACGAGTTATTTGCCAATTTAGTTGGTATTGCGAAAGCGAAAAAATAAAAGCCAAACTGTCAAACTCGTCTGCTTGGAAAGAAAGCGTTCGTGTTGCACGAAAAGTTTTGCTGGAAAACTTTAGGTTACCCATGCTTGGCACAGCCATGTATTATCATGCGGATTGGGTAAACCCTGGTTGGAACTTGCCCCAAGTTGCTCAAATTGGTCGTCACATATTTTACTCTGCCAAAACTACGTGAAAATCCAGTTGACCAAAAATCAAACTTGTGCTATAATATAGCATATCAATTGTAATAGTTCAACAACATGACAATGCATCTTGAAGGTCCTTGGCTCAGTAAAAATGGCAAACGCAAGGGCAAGCAAAAGTTTCGTAATGCTGACGAAGCTCGCAAAGCTCGCGAACTTGAAGCCAGTTGGAAAGAGCTACAAAAGAAATGGGCAGTCGAAGCTGACACTAAAAAGCGTAATCGTGCTATGAGCGCTGAACCACTGTCATACACTTTGTCACCACCCCCAGGTAGAACCACTGAACGCATTGCCAGCCGCGGCAACGGTGTTGGTGTTGCGCCCGCCAAGCGACAGCAAATGTATACTGGCACTAAAATGTTGGGCATTGGTGTGCTACACAAAAGCAATAGTGTGCCTATTTTTAGCGACGAAGAAGCGCGAGACATTTCCAAGATGCGCCGCTAATGACAGACATATTTGCTGAATGGAAAAAGCGTCGATTTGTAGTTGTTAACGAAGACTTTATCAACGAACGCCGAAGCCCTACAGAAGATTTTTTGTTTGGAACAACTGACGCAATTAAACATTTAGTTGTTATGACAGATATTAAATTTTGGAACGAGCATGCTGATGAACTGGAGCAGTGGGCTATAGATAACGGTTGCAAGTCAATGGGAATGACTGTTGAAATTAATTCAGATCAAACACTGACTGCTTTTATGTTAAAGTGGTCATGACTATAGTGCGACTAGATAACTTAGACGCTAACGCTGTCCTTGACATTGTTGAACAGTTGAGAAAAGATGGTTTAAAACAACATGTGGATTTTGATTGGGCATTCCATCCGGGCAGGTGGGATCCAATGACTGGGAACACAACACGGCATGCTAACTTTAAATTTTACAAAGATGCACATGCCACTTGGTTTAATTTGCAACACGGTGGAACGGCACAGGATATTTTTAATTAAGGGATAAGAAATGAGTTGGGAACAAGCAGAATTAGTACGGTTGCTTAAAGGGCAGCCCGGTACACAATATCAAGAAGGCACTGAAAAAGAGCGTGATCTCATTCGTGAGTGGGTGCGCGATTTGCTAAAAGCAAGTATTGTTGAAGTAGAATTTGTTAAAGCAGATGGGCAGATTCGGAAAATGAAATGTACACTAAATGTGGAATATATTCCGTTTCAATCACTGCCCAAACAGTCAGTAATTAGCGGAATAACAGCCGGCTCGATTGATGGGATCAAACGCAAAAAGCCCCTAGTTGAAGATTTGGATAAACCCAAAGAAGAAACTACCATCCGTGCTTATGATGTAGAAGCTGGTGGTTGGCGCAGTTTTAGATATGACCGCCTGCGCAATATTGCCGTCAACATCGGCTTCGAATAAATAGAACCAATGGGCAAAGAAGATTTATTACGACTTAACGGTACAGTCCTTGAAGTACTACCTAATACCATGTTTAAAGTTAAACTTGATGATACAGAAACAGTTGTACTAGGAGTTATCAATGGACGCATGCGCCAAAATAATATTAGAATACTGCTTGGGGATGCTGTTGAAATGGAGTTTAGCCCATACGATTTAACGCGGGGTCGTATAATACGCAGAAACTAAATACAGTTATGCATGTAACTATACGTCAAGATATTGCTATTCTAGAAGCTAGCACAAGACCAGCAAAGCTAGAAACCACGCCCTTGCCCTATAGGGAAAAGGATTTGGAACCAGTGCTAAGTGCTGATTCTATCAACTATCATTATGAACATCTAGCCAAAGGCTACGCAAAGAGGTACAACGCAAATGAAGGCAATCCCGATTTTAATCGTGCTGGTAATTTTTTACACAACAAATTCTTCCCTCAACTTCGCGCTCCAAAAGGCGCTAACCGTCCCAGAGGTGCCGTACTGGCGCTGATTGAAGAAAAGTTTAAAACTTACGAAGATTTTAAACAAGCGTTCAAAGAAACGGCTATGAAGATACAAGGCTCGGGCTGGGTTTATCTCAGTACCGGGGGTGAAATTAAAACCATCCACAATCACTCAGTGCGCACCGATATATGCGTACTTATTGATTGGTGGGAACACTCTTGGAGCACCGATTACCAGTGGGACAAGGAAAAATATCTCGACAATATGTGGAAGATTATTGATTGGGATGTTTGTAACGAAAGACTATAATGATACTAGAAGATACAGCAGTAGCTAAACTTAAAGATATTTTAGCCGAAGAAAATAATCCAAACGTTAAGCTACGAGTGTTTGTACAAGGTGGCGGTTGTTCGGGCATGCAGTATGGATTCACGCTAGACGAAGAACAAAACGAAGACGATTTTATAGTTGAACGCGACGGAATTAAGGTGCTGGTAGATTCGATGAGCATGCAGTATCTAAACGAAGCTACAATCGACTACAAAGACGACATTATGGGCGCAAGTTTTATTATCAACAATCCCATGGCCCAAACCACATGCGGATGCGGTAGCAGTTTTAGCGTAGGATAGCCAACCCACGAGCATGAGTAATCTGGTAAATACATTATCAGAGGACTCAAATATATGGCTCGTGAAATTATCAATATAGGTGCATCCCCCAATGATGGGCAGGGCGACCCCATACGCACCGCGTTTACTAAAACCAATAACAATTTCAGCGAGCTATATGGTAGATCGCAAGCAACTCCCCCTACCAGTTTAACTGGCGTATTAGGTGACGTAGCGGGCATGACCGCTTACGATCAAGAATACTATTACTACTGCTTTCAAGACTTTGATGGGTCCAGCGTAATTTGGCGCCAGGTGCCCAATGCTGCTGTAGCTAATGTAGCTGTGCTGTCTGCCACTGGCAACATTACTAGTGACTTATATTTTATTGGTAACGGTAGCCAATTAACTGGCGTGGTTGCGGCCGCACCAACATCAATTGTTAATGGTACTACCAACGTAACCACAGCCGAGAACGGTAATGCTAATATTTCAATTGGCGGAACTGGCAATGTAGCAGTTTTTACCACTGCTGGCTTGGATATTACAGGCACAGCATCGGCCACTGGTGCAATAACAGGAGCATCATTTACTGGAGCCGGAACTGGTTTAACTGGAACCGCAGCTTCCCTAACAGTCGGCACCGCAACAACCGCCACTTCAGCGACCACAGCCGGAACTGTTACTACAGCCGCACAACCTAATATCACTAGTGTTGGCACATTGACTAGTGTAAGTGTCACAGGCAACGTTACCAGTGGTAATATTATATCATTAGGTAATATTGATGCCACCACTGACATCACAGCAGGGGGTAATGTAGCTGGTACATTTATTATAGGTGATGGCGGCTTTTTAAGTAATGTTACTGCAACCGGTAACGTGGCTGTGACACAAATTCAAAATGGTACCACCGTACTACGCATTGACGGTTTGGGTGGTAACATCATTATGGACATTGATGCTCAAACAAATGTGTTTGAGTTTCAAAAATTAGGTGTTGAAATTGATGGCAATGCTAACATCACTGGAAATGTAAATTCATCAAATGCGTATATCAATGGTAGATTAATTGCAGTTGGCAACATCACAGGCGGCAACGTTACCACTGGCGGCTTGCTGGTATCAACGGCAAACGTTCAAGGTTCAAATGTTAATGCCAGCTTGCAGATGTCAGCTGGTGGCAATATTACTGGCGGCAATATTATCACTGGTGGAGTTGTTTCAGCCACTGGTACTATTTCAGGCGGCAATATTTCCGCAACTGGCAATGTTAATGCAGGTAACTTAATTACAACCAATACATTAATTAATGCTCAAGTTAGTACATCTGGTAATGTAACAGGCGGCAATATTCTTACTGGTGGAATTGTAAGTGCCACTGGAAATATAACAGGTGGCAATGTAATTGCTGTAGGAATTTTTAGCGGCCCCACAGCCAATATTACAGGTAACGTCAATGCCAGTAATGTAAATGCCACAACACTCAGTGCCACTGGTAACGTGAATGCGGCAAATGCTTACTTAACTGGACGCTTTTTAGCAATTGGTAACGTCACTGGCGGCAACGTTACCAGTGCTGGATTAATTGTTACCACAGGCAATGTTACAGGCGGTAATGTTGTTTCAACCGGTGCCGTAAGTGCCACTGGTAATATCACAGGTGGTAACTTAGCCACTGGTGGTGCGATCACCGGTGCCAGTGTAAGTGTTTCAGGAACAGTAACTGGTACATCGTTTGTTGGCGTGGCTACATCAGCACAGTATGCTGACTTGGCAGAGAATTACACCGCTGACTCGGATTATGAACCCGGTACAGTAGTTGAATTTGGTGGTAGTGCCGAAGTTACTGTTGCGCCCGATGAAAGCAAACGCATAGCAGGCATTGTATCTACTCAGCCAGCACACTTGATGAACAGTCATTTGACTGGCAAACACGTTGTGGCAGTGGCACTAATTGGTCGTGTTCCTTGTAAAGTACGCGGTACAATTCGGAAGGGCGATATGTTGGTATCAGCGGGCAGCGGCTTTGCGCGAGCTATGGAGTATCCTAGAATTGGTACAATAATTGGTAAAGCTCTCCAAGGTTCAACAGGCGAAGGTGTAATTGAAGTTGTAGTGGGAAGACTATAAATGGCACAACCGGTTTGGCTTACTCCTGCTGGCAATTTAGGAACATACCCCGAAGGTGTGTTCTTTCAATTTCCATTGTTGGCTGAAGAACCCGAAGTAGGTGATCCAGTATATTTTCAAGTGATTGCCGGAGAATTGCCTGCAGGCGTGCAAGTGGCAGCCAATGGATTAATTGTTGGCGTCCCCAAAGCTATAGCCAGCACCCAAGGCGTCCCCACTGAAGTTGCTGCCGATATTACCAGTCGTTTTGCTGTACGGGCTTACACTACACAAGTAATTTCCGGGGTGACTGTGATCAATCGACTGGCCGATCGAACATTCAGCATCACTGTTTCGGGACAAGACTCCCCAGAATTTATAACACCGCCTGGCACAATTACCACAGTATTCGACGGCACACTAATAACTGGTTTACAAATTGAATACGAAGACTCGGACGCTGCTGATTTAACTATTGCTCGTGTGGTGGCGGGACGCTTGCCTCCGGGAACATCAATGTCTTTGTCGGGATTGATTACTGGCTTTGTTGAGCCGCAGGCAGCATCAGGCGCTACAGCAGGATTCAGTCGAGACGGGCAAGGATACTCGCAGTATCCGTTTGATTTCCCCACACAAAGCAATAATGTTGTTTATGAGTTTGTGGTTGAAATCACAGATGGAAAAGCCAGCGCCTTAAGAACATTTAACATTAGTGTGCTGAGTCGTGACAGTTTAACTGGCGACAGCACAGATATTACGTCAGACAATACTTTTGTCACAGCCGACGGAACACCAGTAAGAATCCCTGTATTGTTAACGCTACCAGGCAGCATTGGAACTGTGCGAAGCGACAACTATTTTGCTTTTAAATTTGATGGCACCCAAGCAGACGGTTATCCTATTGTGTATGTGACCGACAGTGAAACCGAACTGGCTGACATTGGCTTAACGCTTGATCCTGGAACAGGATGGTTATACGGTTATATACCCAATCAAGGTTTACAAGAAAACACATATGAGTTTCGAGTTCGCGTTTACACCGAAGGTGAACCTGATAATACCAGTCCATATGAAGATTTTTCGCTGACTGTACAAGGTGCAATAGACACTGAAATAGTTTGGCTCACACCTTCATCTGCTGCTGACCGTGCGCTGGTTCCTGCTCCGTTGGGTACCATTGTTAATGGTGCCACAAGCCAACTGTATGTTGAAGCTGTAAACGCTTCGGGTATTGTGTTAGAGTATCGCTTGAAATCAGGCAGTGATAGCAATTTGCCTCAAGGGTTGTCATTACTACCATCGGGTGTAATTGCGGGGCGGTGCAGTTTTAACACATTTGCACTTGACGGCAGAACCACAACTTTTGACGTGGTCAGCGACAATCGCGGCATAAGTGATCCAACTACATTTGATTTAACATTTGTATTTACAGTTGAAGCATACAGCACAAATACGCAAGTTCGAGTTGACAAGATATTTTCAATCACAGTTGACAGACAATACAATGAGCCGTATGAGAATTTGTACATTCAAGCCATGCCTCCACAAGATGATAGAGATTTGGTAAACAGCTTGTTGCAAAATCCATCAATTATTCCTCCTACTTTGCTATATCGTGGTGACGATCCTAACTTTGGGCGCGCCACTCGGGTAGTGTATGATCATGCGTTTGGTTTAACTGCTGCCACATATGATGATTATGTTTCAAGCCTGTATGAAAATCATTATTGGAAGAATTTAGTATTGGGCAGTATTGAAACAGCACAGGCCACAGATGACAACGGTAATGTTATTTACGAAGTGGTATACAGTCGTGTTATTGGCGGGCTAATTAATGATCGCGGCGAAAGTGTCAGCAAAGAAGTAGTGTTACCTTACCCAATCAATCCCAACACACCTGAAGAAATTGATGTAGTGTTTCCCAACAGCCTTACCAACATGCGTAATCAAGTGATTGATGTTGTGGGACAAGTTAGTCCATTGTTACCACGTTGGATGCTATCCACACAACCAAATGGTCGTGTTTTAGGATTTACACCAGCTTGGGTAATTGCTTATGTACAGCCCGGGAACAGCGAACAAATTGCATACAACATACGTACACAATTTGGCACACAATTGAACTTGGTTGACTTTGAAGTTGATCGTTATGAATTAGATCGAGCACTAACCAGTAACTGGAACCCAATTGACAACCAATGGGAGCCACAGCCACCTGCCGAAACAACTTTTGATTACTTGGCACATTACCAAGTTCCAGAAAGTTTTGTATTCAGCGGCGGATTAGATTATGCAGTCGATGATACAATTAAGATTTTAGGAAGCCAGGTAGGTGGTGTTGACGTTACTAATGATATTATTATTACTGTTCAACAAGTTGATGAATTTGGCACAATTGAGGAAGCAATTGCAACGGGAATAGCGCCTTTGTTATCAGTAGGTAGCACTTATACTGGTGTATCAGGTACAAATATTACCGGTTCAGGCTCGGGCGCTACATGGGATATTGAAGTAACAGGTGAAGATACTACTGTTTTTGACGGTGGCAGTTTGCGATTTATTATGCCAACAGTTATAACAACTAACACTACTGACTATGATAAATATCTCGTATTCCCCTACAAAACAATTTTAGGATAAACTATGTCAAGTAACATTAACCCAAACAACATTGACGGCACATACCCCGTAGCCGGTCAAGATAACAATTCACAAGGTTTTCGTGATAATTTTACGAATACCAAAACTAACTTTCAGTATGCCGCTGATGAAATTACTGACTTGCAAAGCAAGGTAGTTTTAAAAGCAGCACTTACGGGTTCTACACTCGACAACGATATGAACGGATCGTTGTTGGCCAATGCGCAGATGCAGGATTTTTCCCAAACACGGGCCGCGCTAGGCACGCTAGTTGGATCGGTCAGTGTTGATTATGAATCGGGACATTATCAAACAGTAACAACTGGTGGTAGTATTAGCTTAGGCTTTAGCAATTGGCCTGCGGCAGGTACGCTGGGTTTTGTTACAGTTCGGGTTACTGTATCAAGTACGGCACACACGCTAACATTACCGGCTGCTGTGGGCACAGGTGCAGCCGCTGCCAGTGTTCGTGGTATTTCGGGTTTTGCCAGTAATGTAATCACTTTTGCTCAAACTGGCACATATGAGTTCCAGTTCCACACTGATGATGGTGGCTCAACAGTATACCTAAGTGAGCTAACTCGTCCGCGTAATAACATTATATACGACAGTGAAGATTTAGCTGATGCTGCTGCTATTAGTTTAACAAAAGGTGCAAGTTATTTCACAACAGCCGCTGCCGAAACAGCTACATTGGCAGCTGGTACAGAAGGACAAACAAAAGTATTAGCCGCAGTTGATGTTTCTGCTGGTGATATGGTTGTTACAGTAACTAATCCAGCATGGGGCGGATCGGGAACTATTACATTTAACGGTGCCGGACAAGCCTGTACACTACAGTATATTAATAGTTTATGGTTCTGCACCGGCAATAACGGCGCAACATTTGCTTAACCAAACAAGTTGACTTCCGAGTCAACTTGTTGTATAATTAACGGATGGAACATCCATTAGTTGGTAGCGCAGACTCGTTAACTATCGACGAGTTGAACTCAAAAATATCCGAACTTAACAAAAAAATGGCCATTGCCATTCGACTTGGCAACCAGGAATTGGTGCGGCAAATTGAAATGGCCCGCGAAGTTTATCAAAACAAATACGCAGAAAAAGCTGCTGAACTGTTCAAAAAATCCCAGGACAACAAAGGTCCCAACTTTGATCAAATCATTGACATATCATGAATGTAAGATTACACTATCAACATAATTTTACCGCGGGCTTTTACTTTGACGAACAGTTGCGAATGAACAACTACAGCGTTCGTTTATGGTTGATTACTGCCACGCCCGACGAAGAAAGCATTAATATTGCGTTTGAACGAATTAAATATTTTATTAATAATTCATTGGATTCGTGTGTGTTTATTAACATGCACAACGAAGAACAATGCAAGTTACTGGCCAATGCTGGTGTTAAAATTACCACATTACCCGAAGAGCCAGTTGATCAGTTGGTTGGTATTATGTTATACTGCAAACTAAATGCCATATGCGAAGAAAGATTGGCATTGGTTGAAATCGAACTGGCCAGCGAGCACAGTGGGGGTGTTACATATATTCACAGCGACGAAGAACCAATTGGACCATACGATCAAGTGGGTTGGTGGAACGACGCTAATTTAGCACACTATCATAGTCGCATAACTGAAACTGAAAATATTGTAAGTTTATCCACACTTGCTGCTTGGAGAGATTTGGATCTACATTGGCCCGACGAAGAAAACGACAATGACAATGTGCTCAATATCGGGAACACCATAGTGTTTGGTAATTTTAACAAAGATGCAACAGAATAAGTTTGGTGAACTGATCTACAACGAAAGCGATGTATGTGATCTGCTGATGAAAGGCATTGGCGCTGACGAGCTTGAGGGCATGATTGTTGATGCCACAGTGGCACTTGATCACATGCCCGAAATAGTTGATCCTGTGCCTGAATTTTACCAACAGCGATTTCACAATTGTTCAGTACCCGAATGGCATGCTCAACAGCAAAGCACTTGGCACATGCCCGAACAATATCAAACAATGGATATTGCGGCACATGTGTTGAGCTTGTGTAACAGCGAAGCCGAACTACAACGCTGTGGACAAGAATTATTATTGTATCAAGAACGCGACTTGTTTAATTTGCTAAAATACATGGTATATTTGGTAGATATTATGACCGCAAACAACATTGTTTGGGGTGTAGGCCGCGGATCAAGTGTGGCCAGTTATGTGCTATATTTGATTGGTGTGCATCGTATTGACAGTATGTACTATAAATTAGATATCGAAGAATTTTTACGTTAAATACAATACACTAAGGAATAACTATGGCAGGAAAAATCTATAAAACAGCAATGGGCAAGTCCATTGATATGGGCGCCTTGTTATTAGAAAATGAACTTACCCGAGCTGTGGGTAATATGAAAGTGAACGCTCGCGGCGATGTACTGAATAGCGTTAACCGTGTAGTTGAAACCAAAAACAAACTGGTTCAAAAGCACTATCAACGGCAAGCCACTAACACAACTGAACAACTGCCGACCAGCAGCACTCGAGCTGCAAAAAAACAGCATGCTCAAAAGAAAGTGGCACAAGAAAAAATTGCCAAGGATACTGGCACTCCAGCTAAATCAGTACGGAACCGCAAAGCCCAGGCAGCAAAAAAATCTGTTACTACTCCCCCACCGGAACCAGAAATTCCCGAAATCGAAACAATGGAAGAGTTAAACGAAATTGAAAATAAATTAGCAATCGATGAATCAGTTGTTAATGAGCCTGTAATTGAGCCAATTGCTGAACCCGAACCAGTTGAAGAAGATCCGGTGCCGTCGGCAAGAGACAGCATTCCGCGTGGCGGATTGGCCGCAGCAATGGCTCGTTCTAAAACAGTCAAACAAGAATTACTAAAAACACAGCGTCAACAGGTTCAAAGCAAGCCTGGCGTAAACAAAATTTAAGAGGTATCAATGAAAAAAGCAGCATACGGACACTATACTCTAACGGCTAAAAATCTAGTGCCTATTAGAGATGCAGTAATTGTTAGCGACATGGCATTTGACGAACGCCGTACTTCGTCAGGCATTGTATTGCTAAATGACAACGGTACGGGCCTAGGTATCCGCCCACGCTGGGGTCAGGTTTACTCAGTTGGTCCCGAGCAGCAAGATGTCAAGCCTGGAGATTGGGTTTGCGTGGCTCACGGACGTTGGACACGCGGCATTGACATCGAAGACAGCGGTGTTAAGAAAACCATTCGACGCATCGATCCTGCTGACATTTTGCTGGTATCCGATGAACTGCCTGCCGATGATACCATGAGCACCGCTGAACATGTGGAATCTAAACATCGCTTTGGATAAGCATGACAATTGATCAATGTATTGCCGATCTTCAATTACAATTTAATGTAATTGACGTAATCAATTGTGATGATTATACAAAATCCATTGAAGAGTTATACAGTCGAATAAAAAAATTACATAAAGAATCGTATAATTCTAATGATCGACTAATTTTTTCAATTACTTCCGATGCTTACAAAGAAAACTCATCTTGCGGTATTATGCTGCAAAGTTTGCAAAATATTTTAAATGACGTTGACATTTCTAATTTTTTTGTTTGCATTGTTACAACCAACAGCGATATTCAAAGCGAATACAATTGGATATTAGATAACAGCAGTACAGATAAAGTTTCCGTGGATTTATATCAGTGTATTGGCAACTATAACAAATTGGCATTTGCTGGTCAAAGTAGTTATATCAAGTATCAAAAAATAGATAATATTGACTTACTTGGTTCTCTGTCAAACGAGCACAAAGATTTTTTGTTCTACAACGATAGTTTTTGTTTAATGCCTTGGGTAGGTATAATGATCGATACTAACAGCAAAATAAAACCTTGCTGTATGTCAACAGAAATTTTAGGTGATTGCTCAAAAAATTCACTAAAAGAAATATGGAACTCCAACACAACTAAGCAATTAAGAAAAGATATGCTGGCAAATAAAAAACCTAACTCTTGCCAGAGTTGTTATGATAGAGAAATTCTCGGCCGCGACACTTTGAGAAAAAGTACCAATCGTCGTTATGCAAAATATATTAAAAAAATTAGCACAACAGACAATTCTGGATTTCTTAAAGATTTTAGTCTAAATTATTTAGATTCAAGGTTTAACAATTTGTGCAATTTATCATGTAGAAGCTGTGGTCCAAATGCGTCATCATCGTGGCATCGTCCCGCTGTTGCCATTGGCAAGATAGATAAATCTGTTAAAGCATTACGAATTGCTGGGAAAAACAATTTTGATATATACAATCAAATTTTAGAACACGTTGATACATTGGAATGTATCTATTTTGCTGGCGGCGAACCATTGATGATTGACCAGTTCTATCAAATAGTTGAAGAATTAGATCGTTATGGTCGCCATGATGTTGAATTAGTTTATAATATTAATATGACAAAATCATCTCTCGGCAGTAAATCGATATTTGATGTATGGAAAAACTTTAAAAAAATCAGTATCGGTGCTAGCCTTGATGGTGAGTATCAACGTGGCGAATATTTAAGGACTGGGCAAAAATGGAACGATGTTTTAGAATTTCGAAAAGAAATGTTGACCAAACGCCCTGATATTGATTTTTACATTTCCGCAACAACATCAATAATAAATGCACTTCATCTTCCTGATTTTCATAGATCTTGGGTTGAGCAAAATTTAATTAAACCCTCGGATTTTAATATTAGTATATTGTTTAATCCTGATTATCTTAGAGTTGATGCAGCACCAGAATATTTAAAAAATCTCATAAGAGAAAAATACCATAAGCATCTTGAATGGTTGCGTCCCAATGACCCTCTTGGCCGAGCATCATATGGCTACGAAAGCATAATAAATTATTTAAAAAATAATCGTCAGTTTAATGCTGTTGAATTTTGGAACAATGTTAATCCACTCGATGAGTACCACGGACAAAAATTAATTGACTTTTTTCCAGAATTAGCAGATCTTCCTAGGCACTAGTATGATATTCAATCACGTTAAAGATCTTAAAGCCGACGGTAAAAAGATCGGAATCACGTTCAGTTCATTTGACCTCCTCCACGCTGGGCATATTGCTATGCTGGCTGAATGTAAAAATCACTGCGATTACCTAATTGCAGGTCTCCAAACTGATCCTACTATTGATCGCCCGGGCAGCAAAAATCCCCCAGTCCAATCAATTGTGGAACGGCAAATACAATTGGCCGCTTGTCGTTATGTTGACGAAGTGGTTATTTACAATACCGAACGCGATCTCGAAGACCTACTCCTGATACTGCCCATTGATGTTCGTATTTTGGGTGTGGAGTATAAGGATAAAGAGTTTTCGGGTCGGCAAATATGCCTTGACAGACAAATAGAAATTGTTTATAATAAGCGTGACCACAGTTTTAGCTCAAGCAGTTTGCGAAAGCGTGTGGTAGAAGCAGAATCCCGAAAAAAGTAATGCTATGAAAAAAACAGTTACGATTGAGTACGATGCAGAAACCGACGAGTACATTTTGCCCCTAGGCAATGATGTTTGTGATGCGCTGGGTTGGCAAGTTGGGGATAGTGTTCACTGGCACGACAACGGTGATGGAACATACACGCTGACAAAAAGAAATGATGAAAAACTGGAATCGTCAGGAAATTGAACGAGAAATAAGCAAAATCAAGTGGGCTACCACCGATCCTAGAATGGATGGCTTTGTCACTTGGGGCTGGAAGCAAGACTTGATTAGATTAAAGTATTATATTGACGAAGCACTAGCCGACTGCCCAACATACGTCGGCGAAGAAGATTTCATCAACGAGATAGAACAAGAAAAAACTTTTAACTTACTTAAAAAGAAACACCAATGAAAGAACTTTGGGTAGAAAAATACAGACCAAAAACCAGCAATGACTATGTGTTTATTGATGATAATCATCGACAACAAGTAGCTGCTTGGATTAAAGATGGTACTATTCCGCACTTGTTGTTTAGTGGCGGTCCCGGCACTGGTAAGACCACACTAGCCAAAGTATTGATCAATGAACTGGGCATTGACGAATATGATGTACTGTATGCTAACGGTTCTAAAGAAGCACGTAAGATTGAATGGGTAGACAAACTGATTGGCTTTTGTCAAACTATGCCATTTGGTCGATTCAAGGTTGTGCTAATTGATGAAGCTGATTTTATGAATCCCAGTAGCGTACAGCCAGCAATGCGTAACTTGATGGAAGACTACAGCAATAGTGTGCGTTTTATTTTAACATGCAACTATCCCAACAAGATACTGCCCGCAATTCACAGTCGTTGTCAGCATATTGCTATTCCCAAAACAGATCATACAGAATTTACAGCACGAGTTGCAACAGTATTGGTAACCGAAGGCATTGAGTTTGACATTGACACACTGGACAGTTATGTTAAAGCAACTTATCCAGATTTGCGAAAGTGTTTGAATCTAACGCAACAGAACAGCCAAAGTGGAACATTGCTGGCACCTAACTCAAATGATCGTGCTGTTGGCGATTGGAAGTTAGATTGCGTGGCATTGTTTAAGGCAGGTAAAATTCGCGAAGCAAGAACACTATTATGCCAGCAAAGCAGTCCCGAAGAAGCCGATGTTACATTCCGTTGGATGTATGATAACTTAGATTTGTGGAGTAAAGACGTGGAGAGGCAGGATCAAGCTATCATTATTATTCGCAATGGTATAGCCAACATTCCACTGGTTGCTGATCAAGAAATCAACCTCAGTGCCACTATTACTGAGTTGTGTAATTTATGAGATACTTAATTATTAAATATTATACCAAGCCCGACGGCAAGATCGACGAGTCAATGACTGTGGCCAAAAATCTAAAAGCAAACGATTTACAAACGGCCAGTGTTATACTAGATTTTAAAACGCAAAAAGTTGAAAAATCTACACTAAGTGGCATTCCAGGATCAAGAGATTGGGATACTGTTGTTAGCTATTACTACCAGTATTACACTAATATCATTGAACGACTGTTTGAAGATAACGGACACAAGATTGATATTCACGTAACGCCGCAAAAATAAAATGATTCACGGATTCCATATTGAGCCTACAAACATTTGTACACTAAAATGTCCGGGCTGTGCAAGGACAAGATTCATCGGTCAATGGCCACAGTATTGGAAAAATTACAGTCTTGACATAAATCAATTGTTAAATTTCCTTGATGTAGACCTAAAAAATAAGGAAATAAATTTATGTGGGAATTATGGTGATCCAATTTATCATCCCAACTTCATTGAATTTGTTAAACGCCTTAAAAAATTTGGTGCGGTGTTAAACATTACTACCAATGGCAGTTATAAAACAAAAGAATGGTGGCAACAATTAACCGAGCTGCTGGAATCCACCGATATGATAACTTTTAGTATCGATGGCATCCCTGAAAATTTTAAAGAATATAGAAAAAATGCCGACTGGGATAGCATACAAATTGGAATAGAAACTAGTGTATCTAGCAAATGCCAAACTAAATGGAAATATATTCCTTTCTTATTCAACGAAAATAGTATAGACAAAGCAAAAATATTATCAAAAGAACTTGGAATAGATATATTTACAGTTGAACCAAGTGATAGATATAATGAAATTACTGCAAATTTAAAACCAACTAAGATAGATTTTATAGGGAAAAGATTTAAAGCCAATCAAGAATGGAAGAAAGGTAACTCTGTATCAGACATAAATTCAAAATGCAGCAATAATAAGGAGCACTATATTAGTGCTGATGGTTTTTATAGCCCCTGCTGTTTTGTAGCTGATCACAGATTTTACTACAAAACAAATTTTGGTAAACAGAAAAAACAATACGATATACGAACTACTACACTATCACAACTACTTGAAAAAGATAATGTAATCAAATTTTATAACAATCTGGCACAACATTCAGTATGTCAATATAATTGCCCAGAAACTAATCATGAAATATAATTTAAACAAAACGATACTCACTGATTGTGATGGTGTGTTACTGGATTGGGAGTGGGCATTTAACATTTGGATGCAGGAGCATGGATTTGAAGAAGTCCCGGGGTCCAAGTTAGATTATGGTATGGATCTACGCTATGGTATTCCTAAAGATCAAGTTAAAAAACTAATACGCATCTTCAATGAAAGTGCCGCTATTGGATTTTTGCCTGCACTACGCGATGCTATGTATTATGTCAAACGCCTACACGAAGAACACGGTTATGTGTTTCATTGTATCACTAGCCTGAGCAAAGATAACAATGCAGCAAGACTCCGCGAAATGAATCTAAAAAAATTGTTTGGTGACCAAGCATTTGAACGTATTGTTTGCTTAGACACCGGTGCCGATAAAGATGGTGCCCTGGAAGAATATCGTGGTAGCGCCTGTTACTGGCTCGAGGACAAGCCCGAAAATGCTGTAGCCGGGCATGTTGCAGGCCTAAAGAGCCTTATGGTAGAACATGGACACAATATGCATTTCTACCACGAAGGCGTTACCATTGTAAAAAACTGGCGTGAAATTTACGAATTAATAACTCAATGAAACCATTGATAACCAATTATTCACATTTAGCAGGCAAAACTGTTGCATGGGATACGTCAGATAGTGAAAAAGCATTTTTACAAAATGTACAGAATCCCCTAATGAGAGATAGACTCGAAGCTTCCGGTTTTTTAAATACATCAATTGAATACAAATATAATTCCTACGGTTTTAGAACAGCAGAATTCGATCAAGATTTTGACATAGTTTGTTTTGGTTGTAGTTTTACCATGGGCACCGGTGTTCATGCTTGGGATACATGGCCAGCGCAACTAGAAAAAATAACTGGACTTAAAGTTGCAAATCTCGGTCACGCAGGTAGCAGCAACGACTCGGCATTCAGATATGCACAACATTATTTGCCACTATTAAAACCTAGATACGCAGTTTGTCTTCAAACTGATATGCATAGATTAGAATTATTAGATGATGTTTCTGGTGTTAACTTAAACATCATAGCCAACGACACACATAATCCATGCGCCAAGGATTATTTTATAAAAACTTGGTTCAGTTCCGTTTCTAATCAGGAGATAAATCTCCAAAAAAACACACTGGCATTTCAGCAGTTGTGTGATTCAACAGGAATTAAACACGTGATTTTCAGCAGGGAAAGTATACCTACCCCAACTGCTCCTAACGAATTTGCGCGAGATCTGCAACACCCTGGGAGCAAAGTATACCAGCAGATTGCTACCCGGGCGGCAAATTTGATTTAATCAAGAATAAAGTTTTAGCACATGCCCAATGATAGCATGACGTTGAACGTCCCGTGCTTCAAGTGGGCATACAGCAATTCCCTCCACATCTGTATAATCTAATCGTGCGCATAGGTCTATTAGACCATTGTTGCTGCCAGGCCGATCAGTTTGTTCCACATCGCCAGTGATAACAATTTTACTACCCACACCAATACGAGTCATCAGCATTTTCATCTGATTTGGTGTAGCGTTTTGCATCTCATCAGCAATAATCCACGAATTTTTAAATGTGCGTCCCCGCATAAATGCCAGCGGTGATATTTCAACCAATTGATTTTCTATCATAGCCGCTATATCTTGGGGGCGATAAGTTTCTCGTAGCACATCTATTAAGGGGCGTGTCCAAGGCTCCATTTTTTGATTTAGGTCTCCGGGTAGGAAACCGTGTGATTCATCCTCAACACCCACAGCGGGGCGTGTTAATACTATACGCTCGCAAGAGCCTTCCTTAAGGGCTTTAACTGCGGCCTTCATAGCCAAATAAGTTTTACCAGTACCTGCCGGTCCTGCTGTTACTACTATATGTTGATGGTCATCAAGTAGTGCCAACACCAGTTGTTCTTGATTTCGTGTCCGTGGAACCAGAGTAATCGCTTGGGGGCGACGATACTGTCGTTCTTGGGAAAAATCAATGGTGTTTTCAACTTGTGCCATACGTTTCTGCGCTTTTGCGGATCGTTGTCTGCTCAAGGTTTTCTCCAAAGTTGAGTTGAAACATAACAGCCAATGGCTGTAGTAGTATTTAGGCATTAAATTTTTCAGTTATAGTGGCATTGATAATTTAATTATATGTCATAAGTATTAGTCTTGATGGCAAGTTTTTTTAATCGCCAAACTATCAATAGAACAATCAATACCATAAATAACTGTATGGATTTAAGCGACGAAAATTTATTCAAAGACGGCTCGGATTATTGGCAAATAGCCGACAATATTCGCAACATTTACATGAGCGAAGGTAGCTTGCTAACGCTATTAGATTTTGAGCGTGTGCTTGATGAGTTGGATTTGTATGCGTTTCGGAACTGGGAAATCGGTGAATTAGTAGCCGGTCCCGACATTGGCAAATACACAGTCACTTGTGTGTTTATGTGGCCCGAAAAGCTCATGCCCGATCCCCGGGGCGCACGACGACTACTGCCGTTTGACTGCACAGTAAAGTTCAAAAAAACTGTAATGTCTGTGCCCATGAAAATTGAAACACCCTCGGATTATCGCCCTGGTACGCACAAAGCACGTATAATGGAACAGAAGATTTGGCTGGTTGAAATCACCATGCCCAAGGCCTTAATGAGCGATATCCGCACTGGATCCGTTGAACTTGAAGATCAAAACATTGACTTAGCTGATTTAGATGACGCTTATGATCAAGACTTAGATAAAGAAGAATACCAAAATGATGAGCAAGCAGAAAATGCACAAGCAAGCCTTTCCCAACCAACCTCTGTCTGAAAGTTTAAACTTTAAAGACCTTGAGGGCATGCTCAAGCCCACTATTCATGTGGATGAGTTTAGCTCAAAAATGGGTGACGACGATGACATTATTGTTGTTAGCTTTTTTGTACGCGACCCCCAAGCAGCCAAAGACTTAATGGCTTGGTTTGAAAAGGGTTATGATTTTGTGTTGGATGCTGATAAAAGTCCCGGGGAAGTTAAACCCAATCGTTATTTGGTTTATGTAGAACTACGTCGCCGTAGTACAGCGGGTCAGCACGTGGAAACGCTACTACAAGACTTAAACACGCTCACAGAGTTTGAACCTGACAACTGGACCATGCACTACAAAGGCGAATCCATGCCCTTTAGTCGCGACAGTTTTGATTCCACAGTTCCCCTCAGCCCCAAAGCCTACAGAGAACGCTACGAAAAAGATCTCAATGAAATGCGAGTTTCTGCTGGCATGACCCCCAAAAAAATCTACGAAACTGATGCTGAATTGCGTAGCCTACAAGCTGCTGCTGGCGTGCGATAATTTGCTACCTACTGAATAAAGTAGGTATATAACTATCTATGAATCTAAAAAGTTTTGGCTGTAGCTTTATCTACGGTTCTGAATTACGTGATGAAATTACTGTTGATTTAACTAAAAGACAACCACCAAAACATAGTTTATCAACATGGCCGGCGCATCTTGCACGGCATTTAAATTACGATTATCTGTGTTATGCGCGGCCCGGAGCAGGCAATTTACAAATTGCCGAACGCGCACTGACTCATCTTGCTACTAACGAGTATAGTTTATATGTAATTAGTTGGAGCTTTATCGATCGCTTTGATTATTTGAATCCAAATTTGCCAAATAAATGGGCTACTTCTCCTTGGTGGACACTTATGCCCATTGATACAGACAAAGTAGCAAAAACTTATTATCAAAATTTGCATTCTGAAACTCGAGATAAATTGACTACATTAATGAGCATCAAACTAGTAATTGACACACTAAAACAAAAAAATTGCCCATTTATAATGACCTACATGGACGATTTAATGTTTGATAAAAAGTGGAATACTACACCTGCTATTACTGATTTACAAGATTACGTCCAACCGCATATGACCACATTTGATGAATTGACTTTCCAACAATGGGCCAAAAAAAATGGATACCCTATAACTAGCATAGGACATCCATTGGAAGCAGCTCATGCCGCTGCGGGGGAATTAATGATTAAAGTTTTTGATAAACAAAATACAGTCGATCATTCTGATCGTACCTAAACTCAAGCAATTTTAAGTTGTATTTTTCAGCAAACTCATTAGCCACTTCAAATGACCAAGGAAATATATCCACATACGGACCTGTTTTGTGCGATATACCCGGATTAGCACGTAGATAAAATTTGCCTCCGGGCATAAGCAAATTGACACAATGACTGAATCTCTGCTCAATTTCATCACGGCTGTTAAAGTTAATAGAACCCAATGCAATAATATGATCATGGCTAGCAGGTTTAACTTTATACTCTAAAATATCTACTTCAAAATCAGCAGCGTGGTTATAAGGGTCAATGCCAACTAAATTGTCAATGCGTCCTTTAAACGGATGATATCCACAGCCTACATCTAATACCGATACAGGATTTTGCTTTTGAATTGCTTCAGCCAATGCCCATCCTGTATAGTCATAGTCGCCGGTTCGTGGGCGCCAAATCTCCCCAAAGAAACGCCCAGTATAGCGTTCATCAAGTTTATTCACAATGCTTTTTAATGTGCCGTTAAAACTGCAATCTTCTAGTGCTAACGCTCCTTCTACAGCGTCCTTAAATTTTCGATAACGTGCCGGCGTCCAGGGCAGTTGATCCACTTCAGTTGCTTCTGTAATGCTATCGCGAATTTTGGCATACTTGGGTAAATTAAAGGCTGTATGCAAATTTTCTTTAATCAGGGCAAAAATTTTGGTATTCATTAAAAAATTTTCCTATATGATAAATAAAAGATACATACAACATAAAAATTTGTTGATGTGCATCAAATTTAATTACACAATTAATTATCTTAAGGAATCAAGTGAAATATATTTTCATGGCCGGTGCTCCGGGATCCAAGTGGTCCAGCGTAAGCAAAAACATCTACTACAGTCCTGACATTGATCGCTCTGATTACTCAGACGAGCGTACTTACTATCACGACGCTCCGGGCACAATGCAGTTAATGCACCTGGGTGCATATTTTGATCCAGGTATGGAGTGTGATTTGCCTGAGTTTTTATCAGCATCAACTCCGGCGCAATTAGAGCAAACATTTGACGCTCCGTTTGCTGGCGGCAGAGGAATTAAAATTATTAAAAGTCATATTTTCAGTTATGACGAAAACTTGAAATTTTTAAGACAACACTGGCCCAAGTGCCCAATTGTGCTGATTCATCGCGGCGATGACAGTTGCTTAGGCTGGTGGGTCAAATGCGGACATTTTAGCATCACTTACCCCAGTTATGATCTTTATTATCAAAACCTGAGGGAAATGGCTGTTAAAATTAAAAATCAAAATGCTGGCATTTTGAAAGCCTGGTGGGCGCATCACGGAACTACTGTCACGGACAATGTTCAATTGTGCCGTGCGTTAAAAATTGAGCTGCCCCCAGAAGACTATCGTCAGGACTATGTGGTCAATGACGTTAGAGTGAAAGTTATCTAAGGAGAACAAAATGAAAAAACTATTATTAACATTACTTGCAAGTGCTGGTATTATGAGTGCTGCGCATGCTGACTACACATTAATCGTGCCACAAGGTCCCGGCTTAGGTACCGCAGTTTGGGCCAGCATTATTGCACAAAATCTCAGCAAATATACCGATGAACCAGTTGTGGTTAGACACATTCCCGGAGCACGCGATATTCCCGGATATAATGAGTTTCATAACAAACTTCGTTTTGACAATAAAACTATTATGGTAGCACACGGCGGTAATGGTGTTAGTTTTTTATTAGACAAGGTGGACTATGACTATCGTCAATATGATGCTATTGGAATGATGAACTTGGACATTGTTGTTGGCAAGCGTGTTGGAACAGATCCTAAAAAGACCACATTCAAAGTAGCCGGAGGCTCGGGGTTAGAGCCAGACGGTATGGCAATGGCTATGATGGTATGTGGACCGCAACCCGGCGGAAGTGTTGATGCTTATCTAAAATGTTTTAAAGAGCGCATTGTTTGGATCAATGGTATCAATGGTGCTGAAAAGCGTCTGGGATTTTTGCGCGGTGAATTAAATGTCACACGCGAAAGTCCCCCTGCGTGGTTTAAGTTTTGGACCGACAAAGAGAAAAACAATGAAGTATGGTTTACACACGGCACATACGATTTGAAAACTAAAAAACAAGTTCCTGATGCCAACTTCCCAAACACACAATTTGAAGAACAATACAAAAAATTATGGGGCAAAGCACCCGAAGGCGAACTGTATGATGCTTATCGATTAACACGGAACTGGCGTGATGTTATTCAAAAGAGTTTGTGGGTTAACAAAGGCAATCCTAATACAGAAAAACTTCGTGCTGCGTTAAACAAGATGCTGGCAGACCCCGAAGCAGTTGCGGCCATTGAAAAAGACACCGGCAAGTATAGTTGGATTGTTGGCAATGATGGTAATGCCGTTATCGGCGAACTTAGCAAACTAATCACTGAATCAGCACTAAAAGGTGCTGTGCGTTGGAATCAAGAAGCTTATGGGTTTCCAAGCGTTTATAAACCTGAATTACTGACCAAGTAATGACATATGTCTTATGGATATTAGCAGGCAGTTTATATGGCCTGCTAATTGGAGTAATACCTATTGCGGGCGTAACTACGGCACTGATTACTGTTTTTGGTCTTGCTCCATATTTTCTTAGCGATCCTTATGCTGGTATTGTTTTTCTAACCAGCATCACCGCTGCTTGTGCAGCGGCCGATAGTTACACCAGCATATTAACTGGCATACCCGGAGCAAGCACTACTGCTGCTTGCGTCATTGATGGTTATCCTATGACGCAACGCGGTGAAGCAGGTAGAGCAATGGGCATTGCTATTTTTGACAGTACCTTCAATGGTGTGTTTTATGGCACACTGGCATTTTTATTATTACCAATATACGGTAAGGTTATACTTTGGTTTGGCATGCCCGAGTTTGCTGGATTTATGTTAATGAGTTTAGCCTGTGTGGGATTTGTTGCAAGCAAAAATCCTTTTAAAAGCGTACTGGCAATTGCCCTGGGATTATTCATTGGAGTCATTGGGCAAGATCCGGCCACTGGTGCAACAAGATTTACATTTGGGTGGGAATACTTGGGTGCAGGCGTACAAATGATTGCGCTCATTTCGGGACTGTTTGGAATTCCAGAACTGTTGTGGGGATTAAAAACAAGACACAATCGCCCCCCTGTGTTTGACAATTATTGGCAACAACTTCGCCAAGGCATGAATGACTGTATTACATATCGATGGGATATGGTTCGTGGAGGTGTAATAGGATTTGTTACTGGATTACTGCCGGGCGTTGGTGGTGCCATTGGTGACTTTTTGGCCTATGGATCTACTGTGGCCCGACATCCTGATAAACAATTTGGCAACGGTAATCCTATAGGATTGTTAGGCTGTGAAGGTGCAAATTCTGCACAAAAGGTTTCGAGCATGTTGCCCACTGTGTTGTTTGGTATTCCAGCAGCACCATTTGCTGCTATCATGATGGCTCTGTGCATTTATTTTGGCATTGAGTTGGGAACACCAACGCTGTTAAATGACACTAACTTTATTTGGAGCCTGGCAGGAGGATTTGTTGGCGGCAGTTTAATTGTGGGACTGGTTAGCATTTTCTTTATGCGATACATTGTTAAGATTCTTGAAATACCATATTGGATATATGCTGCTATAATTCTTGCAGTTATTATTTGGGCAAATGCACAATATACAGGTGGTTGGCAAGATTATGCAATGCTTGGTATTGTTAGCTTGTTGGGAATTGCGTGTAAATACTTTGACATTAGCCGTCCAGCATTGTTGGTAACTTATGTGGTCGCAGAAAGACTTGAAGGTTATATTTTACAAACTTTACAACTGTATACATGGGATCAGTTGATTGTGCGCCCATTGTTCATGACAACTGTAGTTGTGACAGTATTAATAATTTATAGAAGTATAAAAAATAAAAATCGAGGATTAGACTATGTCTAAAAGTAATTGGGAAATAACAAAGGCACGCAGCAAATATCATTTTGATCCAGCCGTTATTGACACAAGATGGGATACAGTTTTAACGTTGGGACATATTAAACCAATCTGGACCAATGAATTAGAAGCTGCAATAGCAAATGCCAAACCTGTCTCTTGGAGAACTCGCGGTAAGCCTAACGATTCTTTAGTGCGTGCCTCAGACGAGTATGATCAAGAAGAATATGATTTAGAATCATATGGCATGAGTAAGGATTATATTGTAACTGATTTAAACTATGACGTTCCACGTGTGTTTCAAGACATTGCTGATCAGTTTGCATTAGAATTGCCTATGACTAGAATTCATGTACAACATCCCGGACAAGTATGGAATTTACACTTAGACAAGTTAGAAAAATGGATGCCCGAAGATCCAACTAAAGTAGTCAGATACTTTATACAATTAACTGATTGGCAAATGGGCCATTTTTGGAACTATGGTAATTACATGTGGAGTCATTGGCATGCTGGAGATGTAAGCACATTTGATTGGTTAAATGTTCCGCATAGTACTGCTAACGCAGGTCATACACCACGAGCTACTTTACAAATAACCGGAGTAAAAACTAATGCAACTGATAGATTTTTAGAAAGTCTAAAAAATGATTAGAAAAATTCTCGTTTGCGGACTTCCGGGATCGGGCAAGACTACACTAGCAGAACCATTTGCGCGATTAATTGGTGCAGTATGGCTTAACGCAGATCAAATACGAAAAGAATACAATGACTGGGATTTTACACCCGAAGGGCGGATACGACAAGCACAACGAATGCGGTATCTAGCCGATGGCGTAGTGAAAGCAGGACGTATTGTGGTGGCAGATTTTATTTGCCCCACAGCACAGGCTCGTGCAGAATTTGCTCCTGATTATGTTATTTGGATGGATACTATCAAATCCAGCCGATTTGAAGATACTAATCAATTGTTTGAACCTCTTACACAATACAACTATCATGTGAGCAAGTGGTTTGATGATACGCACGAAGTATTGGCAGAAGTAGTTTCAAAATATATTAAATCAACCGACCAATGAAAAACTATAATTTAAATCACATTAATGTGTTAGGCAGCGGCACTGCTGCTTGGATATGTTGTCTTTATTTGTTAAAAGCAGGAAAAACAGTAACCTTATATAGAGATCCAGATGTAATTGTAAGAAAAATTGGCGAATCTACTGTGCCAATTATCAATGACATTCCTCGTTTAATGGATATGGATTATCAAGAATTTTTAAATCGTGTAAACGGATATCCAAAGCTCGGAACACTTTTCAGCGGATGGAATGGCGATACCTGGCTGTATTATTTTGCAAATGAGACTCAAAATTTAAAAACATCATTTGATACAAGCTATGCTTGCCATATTGATGCTCCAGGATTTTGTGATCTATTAGAAGAATATTGCTCCACCTTTAATACATTTACAAAAATTAATCAAAAATTTCACAAGCAAGATTATAGAAAAAACGAATTTTATATTGATGCAACTGGACAACAAAGTGTATTATCAGACACAGTTGGAATAAAACACATCCCTAGTGATTTTTTAATTAACGATAGAGCTGTAATTGGTAATGGTCCTCCTAAATATGTTCCGTATACTAAATCACAAATGATGCCTTGCGGGTGGATGTGGAGTATTAGCCTTAAATCGAGAATGAGCCATGGCTATGTTTTTTCTTCTAAATTTTTAAGTGACAACGATGCCATAACACAATTTGAAAATCATACTGGCATTAAACATGAAAATATTATCAAGTTTGAAACTCTTATTCCAGAACAGCCTTGGATAGACAATGTGATATTTGTAGGGTTAAGTGCAGGTTTTATTGAGCCTTTAAATGCAACCGCTAATTTTGCTGCGCAACTTGGTATTAAGACCTTCTTAGAAGTTGGGGACAATCCTGATCAATATAACAAACAATTAAAAAACACATATGTAAGCATCCACAAATGGATACGGGCACTATATTCACTGAATCAAGGAACCGGTGACTACTGGGAATACTACAGAAAAAATAATGAAAATGTTCAGAAAGATATTGAAATATATAGCAAAGACGGAAACTATTATGGTATGATGGGCAAACATAGTTGGAATTTGTTATTAGAAAATATGTTGAAAAACAATAACAAATAAAGGAGAATCAAATGACCGAAAAGAAACAGAGTTTTTTAGAAGCAATTAAAGCAGCGCAAGCTCTTAAAAATAAAATCACGCCCGAAACTGCGGCCAAGATACAGCAGGAAAAAGGCAAAGGCAAATCTCAAGTGACTACTAATAAACCCACTACAAGATCAACTGCCCGAGGAAGATAAAAATGAATGATTACAAAATTGCCAACATCGATCTAGCATCATGGGGGCATAAAGAAATAGCCATTGCCGAAAACGAAATGCCAGGTCTTATGGCCATTAAAGCTGAATACAAAAACGCACAACCACTAAGTGGTGCTCGAATTGTTGGTAGTTTGCACATGACTATTCAAACCGCTGTATTAATTAAAACATTAGTGGAACTTGGTGCCAGTGTACGCTGGAGTAGTTGTAACATATTCTCTACGCAAGATCAAGCTGCCGCTGCGATAGCTGACATGGGTATTCCTGTGTTTGCATGGAAAGGTGAAACAGAAGAAGAATATTGGTGGTGCATTGAACAAACTGTAACTGGGCCCAGTGGGTGGATTCCTAATATGATTCTTGATGATGGGCACGACTTAACTGGCTATATCATTGATCATCATCCCGAGCTTGTTGGCGGTATTATTGGATTAAGTGAAGAAACAACGACGGGCATACATGCTATTTTAAAACGTATTGAAGCTAATACATTTCCGTTCCGTGCGTTTAATGTTAATGACTCTGTTACTAAAAGTAAGTTTGACAACTTATATGGTTGTAGAGAAAGTTTAGTAGATGGTATTAAACGTGCAACTGATGTTATGATCGCTGGAAAAACTGCGGTTGTGTGTGGATTTGGTGATGTAGGTAAAGGTAGTGCTGCCGCCCTAAGAGCGCTGTCTGCACAAGTTTGGGTTACTGAGATAGATCCTATTACAGCACTACAAGCTGCAATGGAAGGTTATCGTGTTGTAACAATGGAATATGCTGCTGATAAAGCAGATATATTTGTAACAGCTACAGGTAATAAAGATGTGATTACACGGAAGCATATGGATGCAATGAAACATCAAGCAATTGTGTGTAACATTGGTCACTTTGACACAGAAATCACTGTTGCTGACTTAGCAGATTTGCAATGGGAAGAAATTAAACCTCAAGTTGATCATGTTATTTGGCCGGACGGCAAGCGTATTATTTTGTTAGCAAAAGGACGTTTAGTAAACTTAGGTTGTGCTACAGGGCATCCCAGTTTTGTTATGAGTAACAGTTTTACCAATCAAGTTCTTGCACAAATCGAATTGTTTACTAATCCTACTGCATACGAAAAAGGCAAGTTGTATCTACTACCTAAAAAGCTAGACGAAAAAGTAGCACGATTGCATCTTAAACAAATTGGTGCTGTACTAACAACTTTAACCGAAGAGCAAGCAGACTATATTAGCGTTAATGTTAATGGTCCTTATAAAGCCGAAACTTATAGGTATTAAGGTATCAAATTTTAATAAAATTTGTAGTGCGAGATCAAACTAAATACCTTAAAGAGGTATATTAATGCAAATCACTGAAGAACAATTGCAGGAGATTATTCCCAGAAATTCCAACATTTCTGAGTGGACTACTGCATTGAATAAGGTGCTACCAGAATACGAAATTAACACGCCGGGTCGTGTTGCCGCATTCCTTGCCCAAACTGCCCACGAAAGTGCCGGATTTACTGCACTCAAAGAAAACCTAAACTATCGTGCTACCAGTTTAAGAAAAGTATTTGGCAAATATTTTCCCGATGACAGCATAGCAGAAGAATATGCCAACAAGCCCAACAAACAAGAAGCCATTGCCAATCGTGTATATGCTAATCGAATGGGGAACGGCGACGAAGCGTCAGGCGACGGCTATCGCTATTGTGGACGGGGACTTATACAACTAACTGGACGCAACAACTATCAAGCATTTGCTGACAGCACAGGAATGAATATAGATGATGTTCCGGATTATCTCGAAACACCCGAAGGCGCAGTAGCCAGTGCCTGTTGGTTTTGGAAAACCAACAAGTTAAATCGCTACGCCGATGACAATGATATTACTACACTAACACGGCGCATCAATGGTGGCACCATTGGACTAGATGAGCGTATGGCACATTATAAACATGCTCTTGAAGTATTTGAGGCATAACCATGTTTCCCATTAACGCCGCTGTCATCCGCGCTGTTGCATTGCTGTTAACAGTGGCTATTATAGCCGGGGGCATTTGGTATGTTACTGGCTTGCGAGCCGACTTGGTTACCAGTCAAGCAAATGCCAAGCAGCTGGCTGACAGCGTTGACAAGCAAAAAGAAACCATTGCTGATATACAAAAAAATCAAACAAAAATTAATGAAATTAATAAAGAATTAGCTGCCGCTGTTAAGTCGCACAGCAAAGATATAGCCGGTTTAAATGATCGATTCAACACCAAAGCCAATGGCGACAAACGCGACTTTGGCACAACAGCAGCGGCCAAACCAGGTTTAGTCGAAAAACTGGTAAATGCCGGCAGTGAAAATGCTGCACGGTGTTTTGAAATAGCGTCGGGCGCACCATTAACTGACCGAGAAAAACATGCTAAACTACCTACTGAAATTAACAAAGAATGCCCATCCTTGGCCAATCCTAATTACAAGCCTACTCCTAATTAGTACCTTGTCTGGTTGTGCATTTTGGCGTGATTCATCGTCGCCTAAGCCCATTGAAATCATTACCAAGCCCATAGAGAAAACTCCATTGGCAATTCCTCCTCTGGACCCGTTAAAAGTTAAGGCAACTCGTTGGATAGTGATTACACCTGAAAACGCTCAAGAAGTATTTAAAAAGCTAGAAGAAAAAAAGCAGGATCTAGTATTATTTGCTCTCACTGACAATGAATATCAACAATTGTCCCTGACCACCGCTGAACTGCGAAACTTTATTGCCATGCAGCGTACAATTATTATCAAATACAAAGAATACTACGAGCCAACTAAACCACAGGAAAACTCAAAATGAAAAAACTTTTATTGATTTTAATAACATCAACTGCACTAGGAGGCTGTGCCAGCATACAGCAATGGTTGCCCAGTTTTTGGGATGACAACCAAAGTGCCAAAATCATTGACATACGTCAACGTGCACACAACATACAATGCGCCACAGTGGAAATGCAAAAAGGTCACGCTGCTGGCTTAAACAGCGACATACAATGGTTTTTACTTTATAGTGCCAGCAAAGGCTCTTCACAAAACGATGTTATACGCTTGGTAGAGCCGCTGCGTCAAACTGTTGGCGATTGGTTCAAGCGCACAGAAACAGGACAAGCCAGTCAAGACTATTGCGAAATCAAGAAAAAGATTATTATAGTGCAAGCAGACAAAGCTGCTAACTCGGTGTTATGGAGATATTAATATGGACGAACTAAAAAACTTATTAACTTGCGGCGCACCGTGGGCTGAAGAGCGTGCTCGAATTGCACTCGAATTGCAAGAAAAATTTTCGCAAGGTAAAATTTCTGCTGATGAGCGTAATGAACTACTGCAAGATTTAATCAACACTGATCAGTTGAATCACGAAGCCGACAATATCAATATCAAAAGTGCACTGATTGCTGGTGTATCGGCTATCATGTCTATAGTCAAATAGTATTTGCACTGACGCAGTCAGCATAAATTATTATGTTGACTGCTTTTTTATGGCTACAAGTACCGACCACTATAAAACACTTGGTGTTAAAACCAGTGCCACTCCTGACGAAATAAAGAAGGCTTATCGTCGGTTGGCTTCGCAGCATCATCCCGACAAAGGTGGGGACACAGCCAAGTTTCAAGAAATACAAACTGCTTATGACACACTAAGTGACGCTCAACGGCGCTCTGAGTACGACAATCCCCGACCACAATGGGGCAACTTTGGGCAACACCCCCATCCGTCCAGCCAACACTTTGACTTTGAAACTATATTTGATGTTTTTGGCACCAGATTCAATCAAAAAAGACAGCACCAAACTGTGGTCAGTAGAGTAAACTTAACTATCAGTTTACTCGACGTTGCCACAGGTGGAAAACGCACTATTGGATTTGGTGGCAGAAATACTATAGAAATTGAAGTGCCAAAAGGCATCAACAATGGCGACAGCGTACAATATAAAGGACTGGCGCCCGGCGGTGGCGATTTGATTATTACTTTTAAAGTTCGCGATGATCCTAAATGGCAACGTAATGGCTCTACACTACATACTGAACACACCGTTGATCTTTGGGATTTGATACTCGGTGGCGAGTCAGTGGTTAAGGATTTGTTGGGCCAAGAAATAACTATTTTAATACCCAAAGGAACACAGCCCGGTGATCGATTGAGATTACGTGGAAAGGGTCTTCCCGGAAGAAATGAAACCGGCGATATTATTGTGCAAATTCAAGCGTCTATTCCCACAGACATATCCGAAGATTTGTTAAATATGATAAAGCAGGAACGAGCAAACACCGGTTGAATATAAACTTAAAAACCGGTATAATGTTGTAAACAACACTGAAAGAAACAATGCAAAACAATCCTAGCCCCGAAATTGAACAAATTGTCGCTAATGCAACTACTATTGCTGTTTCACTAAAACATGGTTATGTACTAACGGAGCATGTGTTGCTGGCCATGGTGCAGCAAAAATCCTTTCGTAATATTTTAGAAAAGTTTGGCACTCCAGTTGATCAACTGGAATCAGAGTTAACGCAATACATAATGTCGCAGACTAGTTTAGTCACTGAGCGCGACGATCCTCCCCGTAAGACCAATGGTCTTGAGCGTGTGTTTAATCGTGCCCTGACAGCAGTATTGTTCACTGGTCGGCGGCAAATTACCATACTAGATTTATATTTGGCTATAATGGCCGAAACCAACAGCCACTCGCACTATTTCCTACTCAAATACAATGTAAGAAAGACCGAGTTCACTGAATTCTTTCAAAAGAATTCCAAAGCAAACGATGCTGAAATTTCTGTTGAAAAAGCCCAAGAAACTCTTGAAAAGCATTGTATCAATTTAAGCAAGCATGCTCGCGAAGGCATGCTTGAACCCATGATTGGGCGGACCGATGAGCTAGAAGAAATAATCACTGTAATGGCTCGAAAGTTTAAAGCCAATGTGCTAATGGTAGGTGATCCGGGTGTGGGCAAAACTGCTATCATTGATGGACTAGCACAAGAAATACACGAAGGTCGTGTGCCAGAGTTTTTGAAGGGTGCTGAAGTTTGGGGTGTGGAGATTGGCAGCTTGCTGGCTGGTTGTAAATATCGCGGCGAGTTTGAAGAAAAGTTTGAAGAAGTAATCAACGCACTAAAAACCAAAAAGAATTGTATCCTATTCATCGACGAAGCACATACAATGATGGGCGCGGGTGCTTCGGGGCAAAGCAGTTTAGATTTTGCCAACATGATTAAACCCGCTATAACCAGTGGTAATTTAAAAGTAATTGCCAGCACTACGTGGGAAGAATACTATGAGTCATTTGAACGTGATCGCGCACTTATGCGTCGATTCCATAGAGTCACTGTAGGCGAGCCTGATGACAACACCACTGAGCAAATACTGATTGGCATTAGCCCACGACTGGAAACATTCCACAATGTAATGATTGACACTGACGCAATGACAGCAGCAGTAGAACTAAGCCGTCGTTATATTCACGATCGTAAAAATCCTGACAAGTCAATTGATCTGCTTGATGGTGCGTGTGCAGCGCAGCGGGTTAAAGATCAAGGCAATGTAACTATTACCCGTGACATGATCATGGGACAAGTTAGTCGCGTTACCAGTGTGCCGCTGGATCGTTTACAAAATGAGCGTAGTGTTAAAATCCTTGAACTTGAAAACAATGTTAAGCAATACTTGTATGGCCAAGATCAAGCTATTGACACCGTTCTTGAGCGTGTGTATATTAACTTTTCGGGCATTGGCAATCCTAAGAAGCCCGTAGCCAGCTTCTTGTTTTTAGGTCCCACTGGCACAGGTAAAACTGAATTAGCAAAACTGCTAGCTGAAAATCTTGACATGGAGTTGCTGAAATATGACATGAGCGAGTATCAAGAACGGCATAGTGTTTCTGCTTTGATTGGCGCGCCCCCGGGTTATGTGGGCTTTGATGATGGTAATGTTGGTGGTGGTAAACTGATCAGTGACATTACTAAAAATCCTTTCAGTGTGCTCCTGTTTGATGAAATTGAAAAAGCACACCCGGATGTGGTCAACATCATGTTGCAGATACTAGATGAAGCACGAATCACCAGCAGTGGTGGTAAAACAGTGGATGTTAAAAACTGCATTATTATTATGACATCTAACCTCGGTGCTCGCGACAACGAAAACAACAACATTGGCTTTGGTAAGTCGTTGGAAAAATCTGGCGAAGAAGATCGTGCCATGAAAGAGTTTTTTAAACCTGAGCTACGTAATCGCATTGACGCTATTTGCAAGTTTAATAAACTGGATCAGTTGGCTATTAAGAAAGTGGTTGTTAAGTTTACTAGAGAACTGCAACAAAGTTTGTATAATAAAAATATTAAACTGATGTTTGATGAAAGCGTGATCAACATGCTGGCCGAAAAGGGCTATGATAGCAAAATGGGCGCTCGTCCCCTAAGCCGGAAAATTGATGAGTTGATTCGTGTGCCCCTCAGCAAGCGTATTTTGTTTGATCAAGTTAAAGATTGTTCTATTTTAGCAACCATGGTAAATGATGAACTTATGTTTGTAATCAAACCACTGGCAGCACCGCTGCCTGTTGTGGACAGCAAAGGCTATATTTTACTCAATGGTCCCGCTAACTAAATTTACTGCCGTGGGCAGCGATCGTTTGTTTTATGATCAGTATCGCTACTGCATGACTGCGGGCATAGACGAAGTTACTTGTTTGCGTCGTCTGGATCACAAATACATTGATCATGTTCTGAACGTGCGTAAAAAATACAGCGCCATTGGATCTTGGGTGCCTTCTAGAGGAAGATCATCGGTTCGCATCACAGACGAAACTGTTGCTAACTTGCACAAATTATGCGACGTTTTAACTGCTGTTAATCACAAATTCAAATTAGTTGTTGAATTTGGAAACATGCGATTGTACACAAATAATCATGCTTTGTTTGATGAAATTGCTGCCAGTGATGTAAAATTTAATTTTGTACATTTTAAACAAGTGGTCATTGATCGCCCAAGAAATTCTGTTAAACTAAAAAATCCCCGGCATTTGTATCGTAGCTATCTAAGTCAAATTAAATTGTCTGATCAAGAAAAACGAGCAATTGTGCGGTTCCTCCAAAACAACAGCGATTCTTTAAGATTAAGTCCGTGTTTGTCCCGCTGGACGACTGAATCATTTAAATGGGTGTATTCGCATTATTTTATAGATTACAATGATCACGCTAATGCACTGATGCTAAATTTAATACGCCCGGGTCTAATAAAAAAGACAGTTGATATATTAAAAGCATAAGTAATATACTATGGCAAAAATATACGAAGAAGTTATTGTTATCAAATTCAGCAAATTGATCCGGGAAAATGATCAGCCCGAGTCTATCAGTTCCGAAGAGCTTGAGTCCAATCTAGCGGCTGTAGCTCAAGAACTAGTGGGCGCTGGTGTTATTGTTGAAGTAGAAAAGGCATAACATGTCCTTAACTACACTAACATTGTTTGACAATGTAGTTGTGGGAACACCCAACGGCAACTACGATGGCAGTACAACCTACTTTGAAAGCGACCCCGTTAAAGGCGTGGGTTACTATCACGGACAGGGCAGCTTACAAACTGTATTTGTAACAATTACAGATTTTACAGGCACCATGAAGTTTAAGGCTACACTGGACTATGATCCTGCAACTGCCAACTGGTTTGAAGTTGCGTTAATTGACAGCGACTCAACACTATTTCGCTATCCTATCAATTTGAATGGCAATTATACCTGGATCAAAGCTGACGTCACTGGATTTGAAAACATTGCCGTAATCAACTCTGTAACAGTAGTATATTAATGACAACCACAGCAGTAACATTTGATTTAACCAGCAGCAACTACTCAGCACCGCTAGGATTTGAACTGCGTCTAGACGATCAAGTTCTGGTTAATTACGACCATGTATCAGAAGCTACGTCTATTAGTGTTGACATAACTGATGACGAAGGCGAGCACGAATTTACGTTTGTGTTAAAAAATAAAACATCTTCCATGACTCAAGTCGATGATGATGGTAATATCACCAGTGACTCTATGCTAACTATTGCTAATTTGGCTTTTGATGACATTAAATTAGGGCACGGTTTTGTTGAGCTGTCAAAGTACTATCACGATGGTAACGGTAGTCATGACACTATAGAAGATAAGTTTTACGGTGACATGGGCTGCAATGGCTATGTTAGTTTACGGTTTACCACTCCAATTTACCTATGGTTACTAGAATTTATGTAAGCATAAATATGCTACAATGAATTATCTTGTAATTTATCCCGGACGCTTTCACCCATTTCATCGAGGACACAAAGCCAGTTATGACTGGTTAGCCAAGCACTTTGGAAGTAATTCTGTATACATTGCTACCAGCAACGTACAAGCACCCGTAACCAGTCCTTTTAATTATAGCGATAAAGTTACTATGATGACCAAGTTAGGTGTTCCGCCTGGACATATTGCCAACGTAAAAAATCCTTATCAAGCCGCAGAAATCACAGCCAACATACCTGACGAAGAAAAAAGCAAAACAGCACTGATATTTGCTGTTAGCGAAAAAGATGCTGAACGTTTTAGTTTTGCTCCTAAAAAAGATGGTTCTCCCAGTTACTTACAACTGCT
>Ga0222713_10000749_pt1 | contig 36677 bp, 39 predicted proteins | sample C33_649DmetaG_FD_165061 | JGI IMG/M metagenome (GOLD analysis project Ga0222713, IMG submission 165061) | Estuarine water microbial communities from San Francisco Bay, California, United States - C33_649D | ecosystem: Environmental > Aquatic > Marine > Unclassified | place: USA: California... | reverse complement strand
GACGCGTGCGCGATTACGAGATCAGCGAGTTCTGAATTCAGATATTTAGCTCGCGAAGTTCGCTCTTCGCGTGTCGTTCATCGGCATCGCGATACAACAAGTGACCAAGCAACGCAGCAATGCCTGCAGTTGACAAGCCGACAACAATTGGAAACGCCAAAAGCGCCAAAACGAGAATTATCGCGCCAGCCATATTATTTCTCAGGCTTGTAAGCCCAAGCCTCAATCTCAACGGCGCCATTTGCCGGCAACGATGCAACACCAATCGTGCTGCGCGCTGGTCGCGAAGTGCCAAAACCTTCGACGTATGCATCGTTAAACGTCGTAAACGTATCCATGTCGGTCAAAAAACACATCGTTTTTTTAACATCTTTAATTGTTGCGCCGACTGATTTAAGTTGGCCCTTCAAATTTTCAATTGCTTGTGCAGTTTGTGCACGAACTCCGCCGCTAACGATTGCTCCGTCTTTGAGTCCAAGTTGCCCTGAAACAATTATCCAATCGCCTGCGCGAACAACTGGTGTGTATGGCCCAATGGCCGCTGGTGGTTTTGCCATGTTGCAATCGTAGATGATTATCAAGGCAATACGATAACTCGGTGCTTCATATTAGCCGTCGCCAGTTTATTTATGGATCAGTTTCTGCGCTCGGCTTCGGCTCCGCGCTGACATCGCTTCTCGCTTGCAGCTCATCAAATTCGCCGACTAGCCAGGCACTGCCAGATGATGTGCAACTCGTGCAGAGATTTCCGCAGGTTTTGGTACCAGGCGAAGTGCGACTTCCAATTTCGTTGGCTCAGCAGTCGGGCATTATTACGACAACAAGCGATTTCAAATTTCCCGAAATACTCACGGCAAAAATTGTCGATCTTTCGAACGACACTGTCATTACCGAAAACGTCAGCGTCACTCTTTATGGTGCTGAAATTGCGATTCCTTATTATCCATTTCGAACCACTATTGAAAAACCAGGCAACTACATGTTGGTTGTTGACGGTGGGCCACAAGACGGTGCGGCGTTCAGTGTGCTTGAACGCGAGCAAGTGCTCGTGCCAAAAATAGGCGACGCCCTGCCTAGTTTCGACACACCAACTTTTGACAACGCTCAAGGCGTCGACCCAATCTGCACGCAATCGCCTGAGCCGTGTGCTTTCCACAAACTCACGATCGCTGAAGCGATGCAACTCAAAAAGCCGATGGCATATTTAATTGGCACACCTGCGCATTGTTCGACTGGCACTTGTGCACCTGCGCTCGGACAACTAACCAACGTGGCAAAGACGGTCGGCGACCGCGCGACGTTCGTGCATGCCGAGGTTTATTCAGACCAGGCAGCAACTGTTGTTGCGCCTGCCGTTAAGGCTTTTGCAATGACTTTTGAGCCGACGCTGTTTATCGTCGACGCGAACTCAAAAATTATCGATCGACTTGACGCCGTTTTCGACGCCCAAGAAATATCTGAGGCGCTTATGCGCGCTGGTGTCGCAACTAGTTAAATCAGCTTGCGTTAGCTTGCGTCAGCTAAAGCTTTGACCACAACCGCAACTGCGTGAAGCATTTGGGTTGGTGATCTTGAAGCCAGCATCTTGCAAGCCGTCGTTGTAATCAAGATTTGCACCCTCGAGCAGTTGCAACGAGGCAGGGTCTACAACAACTTTTACTTCACCGAAAGTTTTGACAATGTCATCGGCTGCAAATTCACCGTCAAAGAACATCTCATACGAATAGCCCGAGCATCCGCCAGGTCGAACTGCAACACGCAATGCAAGATCAGTTGCGTTCTCAGTCTCGAGAAGTTGCTTAACTTTGACTGCTGCTTTGTCTGTGAGGGTGATCATTGAATGGTCTCCATTTGTAGTGGTGAAACTTAACCTAAGACTACCGTCTGTCCTAATACTCGGTCGTGTCAGGTAGTTTTATACGTATGACTGGCCGCCGAGTGCAGCCCCCAACGCCCGCTGAAGTCACCAATTTGCTTCGCGCCGTTATTGACCCCGAGCTTGGCGACAACATTGTCGACCTTGGCATGGCGACAGGAGTCACCGTGACCGAAGACGGCCTCGTCACGATTGGCGTCAAACTCACGATCAAGGGCTGTCCGTTGCGTGTGCAAATCAAAAACGATGTCGAGTCACGCGTTACGACGCACCCAGGCGTTACAAAAGTAAAAATTGAATGGGGCGAAATGGATGCCGATGAGCGCTCGGCAGTTATGACCCGCGCACGATGGAATGCCAAAGAAAACGCCGCAGCAACCCAAGTGCCGATGAATACTCGAATCTTGGCAATAGCCAGCGGCAAAGGTGGCGTCGGCAAAAGTTCGGTCACTGTAAATCTTGCAGCCGCTCTTGCCAACCAGGGCCTCACGGTTGGTGTACTCGATGCCGATATCTGGGGCTTTTCGGTGCCGCGAATGTTGAATATGTCAGATCGCCTTGAAGCCAAACTCGTCGATGGCAGTGACAAGCCGAGAATGATTCCAAACGAGCGGGTCATTGGCAAAGGATTATTAAAAGTGGTCAGCACAGGCATGCTCGTTGAAGACGAAAGCACAGCGCTGATGTGGCGTGGTCTGATGCTCACCAAAGCCGTCGAACAATTTTTGAAAGATGTTCACTGGGGTGAACTCGATTACTTGTTGATCGACATGCCTCCAGGCACTGGCGATGTGCAGATGGGTTTGGCGCGAATGTTGCCTCGCACTGATTTGATAATCGTCACCACACCTGCGGTTTCAGCACAAAAAGTTGCAATTCGTGCCGCCGACATGGCGCGTCGCAGTTTCTTGCGCATCGCCGGCGTGATCGAAAACATGAGCACGTTCACATGTGAGCACGGCACTAATTATCCGTTGTTTGGTTCTGGCGGTGGACAAAACCTTGCGACCGAAATTGGCTCTGAGCTACTCGGGCAAATTCCGATCGAAAGCGATGTCAGTCATGGCAGCGACAATGGCGAGCCAGTTGCGATTGCCGGCGCCGGAATAGCCGCCGAAGTGTTTCGCGACATTGCCAAGAAAATTATTTCGCAGACTGTGCCAGTGAACGAAATGGCTGGTTGCTCTGCCCGCATGCTCGAAAGTGTCGCCCTCGCCCTCGGCGAAAAACCATCTAAAAAATAATTGCGCGAAAAATTACGCGAAAAATTAGTATTCGGGGTCTTCGGGCATAATTACGCCGATTACTTTGCCGTCGCTGTTGGTGCGCAAGCGAGGCAATATCGCAACAGGGTTTAAAACTTTCTTTGCTGCATTCAAAACTTCTGCAGTCGTACTGTGACCAGCCAAGAATTTTAAGTTCTCAGATGTCGGTGGAAACATCGCCAACTCACCGCGCTCGAGTTTGTCGAGAGCATCTTGTGGTTTGACCCACAAACTCGCAATTGTTTCTTGCGAATCATGCAACGGCTCCTGTGATTCAGGAGCATCAGCAACAAAGAATCGAGTGTCGAAACGTCGAGCTTCACCAACCGGCGTAATCCAGTGACTGACGTAATGAATTGAACCCGTGACGAGCCGCAATCCTTCGTGTTGACAAATTTCAATGATGTTCATTGATGAGTCATGCACGGCACTACGAGCCTTGGCAAATCGTTCTTGTGTCGCGATGTCGTCAAAAGCGACGGTTCGATTGGTTTTTGTATCTCGAGCGAGCAAAACCCCGGCTTCTTCAAAGCACTCGCGAATCGCTGCAACCCAATAGGCGAGTCCACCATTTGGAATCTGCAAAATTGCACTCGCTTCAAAGTCGTTGAGTCCATCGCAGTAGGGCTCAAGTGCGTCGGCGCCATCTGTTGCGTCAACTTTGCCACCAGGAAACACATACATTCCGCCGGCAAATGCCGCGCTGTGTGTGCGTTGCAACATAAACACTTCGAAACCGTCAGCCACATCGCGGATCAACATCACAGTGGCTGCAGGTCGCAGCGCACTCTTGTCTTCAGTTGGCGGTTGATGGTCAGCGCCCGAACTTGTCACGACTCGATAGTACGACTACTCAGAACGGCAAATCGCATTGAAAAACTTGGTCTGTTCAACTGCAGTTCGACGATAGGTTCAAAGTAATGAATCGCGTGTCGGTCGACACTGCGGGACGGCCACCTTCGGTGGACGCACTCGCACGAGAGCTATCGCTCCGCCATTCGCTACCACATGCTGTGCTTGTTGATTTTGCACGTCGTGCGATAGCCAACTCGGCAACAAACAAAAAGTCTTCGGCGACAGAACAAGCCGACCAACTTGCAACCGAATTCTCACAGAGTCTCTTACGCGATGTCATAAATGCAACAGGTGTATTGCTGCACACCAACCTTGGTCGCGCGCCAATGGCGATGCAAACTTCAAATCGAGCCTCAAATCTCGAATTAAATATGTCGACAGGTGAGCGGGGCTCACGTCAGTCAACAGTTGGCAAACTGCTCGCTTTGCTGTGCGGCGCCGAGTCTGCAATCGTTGTCAACAACAATGCGGCCGCAGTTCTGCTTGTCGTTGCAGCGCTGGCGAACTCACGTGATGTCGCTGTCTCACGTGGCGAGAGCGTTGAAATCGGCGGCAATTTTCGAATCCCCGAAGTCACCGAACAATCTGGTGCACGCTTGGTCGATGTTGGTACGACTAATCGCACCAGATTACGTGACTACAAAAAAGCAATCGACAGACGCGGAAACGACATTGCTTTAGTGCTCAAAGTGCACCCGTCAAATTATCGAGTTTCAGGTTTTGTCGAAGACACGCCGGTTCGCGAACTCGCCACTTTGCCGGTGCCTGTGGCTGTTGATATTGGTTCAGGCTTGATTGATAACACTTGTCCTTGGCTCGAGTCTCGCGCACCAAGTTGGTTGAGCAACGAGCCCGCTGCGCGACAAACAATAAGTGATGGCGCCGCACTGGTGATGTTCAGCGGCGACAAACTCTTTGGTGGCCCACAGTGTGGTGTGATTGCTGGTCGCGCAGATCTAGTCGAGGCTTGTGCACAACATCCACTTGCCCGGGCGTTGCGACCAGGTTCGACAACGATGCTTGCGATGCAAAGTTTGGCGATGGCATATCTCGGTCGCACAGCAACGAAAGAAATTACATTTTGGAAAATGGCGGCTACCGCTGCTGCTGATTTGCAATCGCGAGCCGAAAAAATTGTTGAAGCTGCAAAAACCGGTGAGGTTTGTGCGCTTGACTCAATTCCTGGTGCTGGGTCAGCGCCTGGCGCAACTATTGACTCGTTCGGCATCGTTGTCATTGGCGATCACTTAACAAAATTACGGATGAACGAGACGCCGATTATCGCTCGAGTCAAAGACAACAAAACTTTTCTTGATCTGCGCACGATTCAGCCAGATGATGACGAGATAGTTGTTCGTGCCTTACAGCAACTTGCAATTTAATTTTTCATGACAGTCATTGCGACAGCAGGCCATGTTGATCACGGTAAGTCATCGCTAGTTCTTGCGTTAACTGGCACTGACCCAGATCGGTGGGCAGAAGAGAAGCGTCGCGGCATGACCATCGACTTGGGTTTTGCTCACACGCAGTTGCCGTCGGGCGAAACGGCAAGTTTCATCGATGTGCCAGGACATATTCGCTTCTTACGCAACATGCTCGCGGGTGTTGGCGCAATTGATGGCTGCATCTTGGTTGTCGATGCCAAAGAGGGTTGGATGCCTCAAACCGAAGAGCACTTTCAGATTCTTAAACTTCTCGGTTTACAGCACGGAGTCATTGCTTTAACCAAAGTCGACTTAATCGACGCCAAAGTTGAAAGTGATCGACGCTCTGAGATTCAAACAAAGCTGCGCGAGTCTTTTTTAAGCGATGCACCGATTATTTCTGTTTCGGTTGTCTCTTCAAAGGGCCTTGACGAAACTAGAAAAGCACTTGATGTTTTGATCGTTGAGTCGAGGCGCAATAGCCCAACACGCAATAGAAATCGTCCTCGATTGTGGATTGATCGTTCGTTTTCATCACGCGGAGCCGGCACCGTCGTGACGGGTACTTTGATCGACGGCTCGCTCGAATCAGATACTGAACTCACAATTGTGCGCACACGACAACGTGTTCGAGTGCGCGAAATTCAACAACATGAAAAGTCGACAACTCAACTTACGCCAGGTCATCGATGTGCATTGAATCTCGTCGGTGTCAATCACGCCGAAGTCTTTCGTGGTGACGCTTTAGTCATTGAAAATCAATGGTTGTCAAGCGCGATGTTTGATGCGTCGCTAACCATCGTGCCATCGTTGCCACATCGCGTCACTCGTCGTGGAAGCTATTCGGTCTATATAGGCTCAGGCGAATTCGCAGCAAAAATTCGGTTGATCGGCACGCGTGAGTTGCACGCGAACGAAAAAGGCTTTGTCCGCATTGCTTTGCAAACTCAGACACCGATTTTGCCGGGAGATCGCTACATCTTGCGCGAGTCCGGTCGACAAGAGACAATTGGTGGCGGAGAGATACTCGACATTGCTCCAACATTGCGGGCATCGAAGGCAAAGCCTGACCGTTCAGTCGAGCGAGTAATCAGCGAGCGTCAGTGGGTTACTGCAAAAGAACTCGAACTTTTGACTGGCGAGGCTTGCCAACCAATGGTTGGTGATTGGCTAACAACGGCAAAACTTTTAGATGCAACACGAAAAGAATTGGCACTCAAATTAGCCAAGACCTCTGATGGTTTAGAAATTTCTCGACTCGCACCTTACGAACAGGCGGTTCTTGCGATGTTGCCTGATGTCGTAATCGAGATGGGACGTGCGCGAATCAAAGGCGCATCGTCAATAACCGAGCATCCTTATGTTGGTTTGTTCGCCAAAGCTGGTGTCACGCCCCCAGACACGAAGACTCTCGACCGAAACATTGTCCGACAGATTGTTCAACGGGGTTTATTTGTCGACATTGATGGCGTTGTGTTTCATGTCAGTGCGCTCGAAACTGCTCGCTCAAACGTTCAGAAAATACTGCAACAGCACCCGAATGGTTTTACAGTTTCGCAGTTTCGTGAGAGCCTCGGCATCACTCGCAAGCATGCAGTGCCGTTACTTGAAGCTCTAGACCGCCGAGCAATCACTAAACGAAATGCTGACTTACGCGTTGGTGGAGCAAGGCTCAACGGTGAGCCGTCACAACTCTGAAATTTATTCGCTCTTTGGTTTGCGCATTTCGCGATAGTCGCGCGCGGCACCTTCAAGCGGTTCAACTTCAAGTGTTACGCCGTCGATTGCTGCAACACGCAATTCTTGACCATCTTGAATCGGGGTCGAACGATTTGTTCGGGCTCGCCACTGCGCATCGTGAATTTGAACAATACCCAACGGATTAATCGTGCCTACGGCCCGACCGGTGCTGCCGATCATCCACTCGCGACCAATCGTTGGCGTGGCAAAGCGAGTTCGCACCATCGACGGCATACCAACAACAAACGCCAATGAGATCGCGATCATTCCACTGATAAACGTCAGCCATGACAAACGAATTTCACCTCCGTCGCTGCTCCTGAACAATGTCAAGCTGCCAAGCGCAAGCGATACAAGACCTGCACCAGTAAAGAATCTTGGAATACCAACTTGAACATCAATTGACATTAAAAGCATCGACACAATGATCACCGCAAGGCTTGCGCCGCGAAGCGGCAAAGTCGCCAGACCGTGGCTACCGAGCACGACACAAACTGCACCAACAACACCAGCGATACCGATGCCGGCTGTGAAAAATTCAAAGATCAGCAATGCCATACCGATTATCACCAGCAAAAAAGTAACTGGCGGACTAGCTGCCGTGTGAAGTAGCCGTTCGATTAAACCGAGTTTAAAAAATCTGGTGGTTGCTGCCTCGCGAATCAACTCGTCACCCGAGTCAGACTTGACCTCAACGACAGTTCGCAACACTTGACCTTTAATTGAGAGTCCGTTCATCGCCAAAAGCATGTTGCGCAGAACCGGCACGCCCTCGTCGTCGGTCGTCAGTTTCAGTGCGCCAAGCCGCTTAGCTTCTTTCGAGTTAACTGTCGTCGTACGTAATGTTGCAGACGCGTCACCAAAACTCACTTCACCGGCGCTCGTGGTCAAGAGTTTTCCGGTTTTGCCGATGCGGGTGCCGTCAGCCATTGCCGAGACATCGGCGACTGCCAACAACTGTGCAGCGCTGCCATAGGCGCGTGCGGTTGTCGGCCCAACCCAAACTGCAATCGGTATCTTCGAGTCAATAATTTTGTTGAACAACGCTTCCATTCGCGTCTTTGAAACAACGCCGCCCAATGAGTTCACTTGCAAAATCACGGCTTGCGAGGTTGATGCTTCTGCTCGATCGATTGCTTGTTCGATATCGCGCACAACGATCTCGTCAATCAGCCCGTTTACTTCGACTACATCTACTGGCGCTAGATCGTTAGTGCCACCTTCTGCGTTTGCTACTTGTGAAGCACCAAATGTGATCGCAAGAGCCGAAATGAGCATCGTAAACGACAACACTTTTCGCAAATTAATCATTGATTTTTGCAAGCTCGTCCTCGTCTCCAGATGTTCGCGCGATGGCGTTTACGCTAACATTTGTGCGTGCATATTTTGTTGGCAACAGATGCTCAGTGGGTGCTCGACGAGGTGCACTCGGCACTCGGCACAGCCGACACTTCATTTGTCGTTTGCCGAGATGGTCGTGATGTGTCGCGTGCCATAAAGCAACGCACACCCGATCTTGCAGTTTTAGATTTGCAATGTGGCTCAATGGGCGCAATGGCAGTCACAATGGATTTACGCCTTGACCACAGTGATGGCCGGTCGCCAATGGTTCCAGTTTTGATGTTGCTTGATCGCATCGCCGATGTTCACTTGGCCAAACGCAGTGGGGCACAGGGCTGGCTAATCAAGCCACTTGATTCTTTGCGTCTTCGCCGAGCGGCAGATGCAATTGTTGCGGGCAAAAACTGGCACGAAGGCGTGCCTGTCGAAGTTTAAAAGTTATTTTCGATTCGCAACAATAACTTCGGCAATTTGTAGGGCATTAAGCGCTGCACCCTTGCGTAAGTTGTCGTTCGAGACGAATAGCGTCAGGCCTTTGTTGCCGTCAATCGAATGATCTTGGCGAATTCGACCCACGAAACTCGGATCTTTGCCCGCTGCGATCAACGGTGTGGGCACATCAACGACGCTAACGCCAACGGCAGTTGACAGAATTTTGTGGGCTTGCTCAACCGTGATGTCTTTTTTGAATTCAAGAGTTAGCGACAGCGAATGGCCGGTGAATACTGGCACTCGCACGCATGTGCCCGAGACCCGCAAATCAGGAATGTGAAGAATTTTTCGTGATTCGTTGCGAAGTTTTTTCTCTTCGTCGGTTTCCAGCATGCCGTCGTCAACCAAACTGCCCGCAAACGGTATGACGTTGTAAGAAATCGTGCGCGGAAACTTGACTGCAGGTTTGAACGCAATTGCCTCACCGTTGTAGGTGAGTTCGTTTGCATTCGACGCACCTGTTTTTATCTGTTCATGCAATTCATCTACACCAGAAACACCCATACCACTAACGGCCTGATAGGTGCTTGCGATCATTCGCACCAGTGATGCGGCGTCATGCAACGGCTTGAGCACTGGCATTGCCGCCATAGTTGTGCAATTCGGATTTGCGATGATGCCAAGTTTGGCGTTCGCAATATCTTCGGGGTTGACCTCAGAAACGATTAGAGGAACATCTGGATTCATTCGCCATGCCGACGAGTTGTCGACGACGATTGTGCCGTGCTTGGCGTATTTCTCGGCGATAGCCCGAGAAGTCGTTGCGCCCGCCGAGAAAATTGCGATGTCAAGATCGCTCGTATCGGCAGTCGAAGCATCTTCAATCGTAATTTTTTGACCGTTCCATTCAATTATCGAACCGGCTGATCTTGCAGACGCAAAAAATCGAACTGATGTCGCAGGAAAATTTCGTTCGATCAACAGGGTGCGCATCACACTGCCGACCATGCCGGTCGCACCGACAATGCCGAGAGATAGTTTTTTTGTCACGCGTTTAGGATACTTGAGCGACCAACCACCAGTGGCTCGGATTAATTCTGTTTGTCGGTACGGTCTGTGCAGTGTTATCTTGCGATGCAGCAACTGCCAATTTGCGCTTTATTGAATGGATTATTTTGATTTCACGAAGTTGCGACTCAAAGTGTTGCAAGACCGTATCTGGTTTTAATCTGTTGGCTTGCCATCCCAAACGAGTTGACCACCGCCATCGTGCAAGACGTCGACCCAAAACAGGCAGTTTCCATAATCGACGTACGGCTATACCAAGTGGAACCAGCACAATGTCACTGACAACCCAGGTGCGAAAGTTGAGCACGATTAAACCCCCGCTACGTGTCACACGAATTGCCTCACTGACCAAGGCGAGAGCGTCTTGAGGCTGGCAGTGTTGCAAAGTTATATAAGAAAAAGTCATATCGACAGATTTGTCTTCGCGCCCGAGAGTTTTGCCGTTTGCAACGTGCAATGTGCTCAGTCGATCAATTCGGCCATATCTCGCAACCGTTTGTCGACACCGCTCGAGAAACGCCGAGTCAACATCTGCTGCGATAACCGCGTTGCAGCGATTTGTGAAGCTTGATGTCATACGGCCGATGCCGCTGCCGATTTCTAGCAGTGTCGAGTTTTCAAATTGAAACGACTCGAGTTGCAACAACCGAATGTATCGCTGCACTTCTTTGTCACCAGTTTCAACGAATGCCTTCAGTGTTAGTTCGTCACCCGTTTCGTTGTTGAACACCCATCCTGTTTCACGTACAACATCGTCGGCAGTCAGATCGTTGTCGGCGAGGTTGCCCGCCGAGTTCCATGGCAGGTGATGTGCGCGCAAACTTATAGCGCGACGAGACTTCATATTGAGATCAATTTAGTTGCTATTTGCGCACTGGTAGAGGCGCCGAATAATCCTCGCCACTATCAAGATCAAACGCGGTATGCAAAGATCGAACAGCTTTTTCAAGCATCGGCGCGGCCACAACAACTGAGATCCGAATCGTGCTCGTTGAAATCATTTCGATGTTGACGTTATTGTCAGCCAGAACGCGAAACATTTTTGCGGCGATACCAGGGCTTGACTTCATGCCAGCACCAACTAGTGAAATCTTCGCGATATTCGTGTCTTGAGTTACTCCGGTTGCGCCAACTTGCTTGGCGATTCTTTCGACAATCGGTTGTGCGTTGGCGACATCTGTTTTAGGCAATGTAAACGAAATATCGGTTGTGCCTGCTGTCGAAGTATTTTGCACGATCATGTCGACATTTACGTTTGCGCTCGCCAAAGGTTCGAACAATGCGGCTGAAACACCGGGCTGGTCGGGCACACCAAGCACAGTGATCTTTGCATCACTTGCGTCGTGAACCACGCCCGAGATTATTGGTTCTTCCATGTTTTGTTCTCCTTTTCGTACTTCACTTGTTACCCATGTGCCTTGCTCCCAGGTGAAACTTGAGCGCACATGAATTGGCACATTGTGGTTGCGCGCGAACTCGACGCTACGCAATGCCAGCACCTTGCTGCCTGCACCCGCCATCTCGAGCATCTCGTCGAATTCAAGGTGCTTTAGTTTGCGGGCCTGAGGCACAATGCGTGGGTCAGCGGTAAACACACCCGTTACATCCGTATAAATTTCGCACACATCGGCTTTCAGTGCGGCAGCGAGCGCAACAGCAGTGGTGTCGCTACCGCCGCGACCAAGTGTCGTGATTTCTTTTGCGGTGCTCACCCCTTGAAAACCGGCGACGACAGCAACCTTGCCTTCGCTTAGTGCCTCACGAACTCGATCACCTTTAATTTCTAATATTTTTGCTCGACCGTGAACGGTGTCGGTAATGATGCCCACTTGACTACCTGTGAAACTCATGGCATCAACGCCAAGATCTTGCAGCGCCATGCAAAGCAATGACATGCTGATGCGTTCACCTGTTGTCAGCAACATATCCATCTCGCGTCCGGTCGGCGCTGAAGATACTTGACGAGCGAGGTCTAATAGGTTGTCGGTGGCTTTGCCCATTGCCGAAACAACAATTACCAGCTGGTTGTCCTGTGCTTCTGTGGATGCAATGTGGCGCGCGACATTGCGCATTCGCTCAGGGTCGGCAACTGATGTGCCTCCATACTTTTGAACGATCAACGCCACGGGCTTCAACGCTACCTCTACTGGTGTTGCCGACCTGTAGCATTTTCACCTCATGGGTACAGATAAACGCAATCGCCAAAAAGAGAATCGTCGAGCTCGCCAAGGCGAACTTGAAAAACAAATCCAACGACAAAAGTTGGTTCGCCGCAGCACTCGAATCGCACTGCTCGTTGGCGCTGTTGTCGCAATCGTTGCCGTCATTAGCTTGTGGCCAGAGAGCGACAGCGCGGCCGAACCAGAAACAACCGAAACTTCAGTCTCTGAAGCAACTGTCGCGCCTGTACCGGCAGGGCCGTTCGAATATGGCGAAGGCGAGTGTGCACCAACTGACGGTTCAGGTGAGCAAGTCCGAGAATTTGATGCTGCGCCGAAGCTTTGCATCGACCTGACAAAGACGTATACGGCACTCATCTCAACTAGCAAAGGTGATCTGACTGTGGTGCTCGACCCGGCTAAGGCGCCAGGCACGGTCAACAACTTCGTCAACTTGGCACGATCAAAATATTTTGATAACACCGTTTGTCATCGTGCAATTCCAACTTTTGTTGTTCAGTGTGGCGACCCAACTGCGACAGGCACGGGTGGCCCTGGATATGCAATCGCCGACGAATTGCCGGCGGCGGGCGAATACAAACTTGGCTCGCTGGCGATGGCCAACTCTGGGCCAAATACAAACGGCAGCCAGTTCTTTATTATCTCAGGCGAGCAAGGCACGACACTTCCACCGAGCTACTCGCTGTTTGGTCAAGTCACTACTGGCCTCGACACAACGTTGCTGGCACTTGATCTTGCAGGCAACAATGACCCCGCATCAAACGGCGTGCCACCAACCGAAGAAATACGAATTATCTCGGTGACAGTTACTGAAAGTTAACTTACGTTAGTTAAGTAAATCTGCGCGAAGCGTTGCAAAAATCTTTTCATCAACACCGATTTCGCGCAGATAGTTCTGCACCGAGCCGTGCTTTGTGTTTAGGTCAGAAAGAATAATTGCCATTGCACGCGGGTCTGAAGCAGCAAAACGTGCCGGCATCTTCGCATATGTTTCTGCTAACTCAGGTTGTTTAACTTTGGCCCATTCGATTAGGCGGCTCATGCCCTCGGCAGTTTTGCCATAGTCGGCGCTAATAATTTCTTCGGGTACGCCAAGAATTGACAAGATAAACGCAGCGAGCACTCCAGTGCGGTCTTTGCCAGCAGCACAGTGAAAAACAGCAGGCAAAACATCTTGAGCGGCGATTAATTTGATTGCGTCGACAAATTTCTCTGAGGCGCGGTCGAGCATTTCGCGGTAAGCCCAAACCAAAAACTCGACAACATCTTCGATCTCGGGTGTATCGCCGTCATTCCATGTCGCATCAATGATCGGCAAATGATGAAAATTGACAGGAAACTGTTTTACGGGAAATGTTCCGCGCGTTTGCACTTCTTTTTGTGTCCGCAGGTCAATGACGGTTTGAACTCCAAGGTCTATGACAGTTTGTGCATCTTGCGGTGTAAGTCGGTAAAGGCCATCGGCACGAAACAACGTGCGCCACTTTGTAGTTTGACCAGTGACTGTCGGATAGCCCCCTAAGTCGCGAAAATTATGCACTGCTTCTAGACCGATCAATCGTTTTGGGTCATTGATTAGCCCAGTTACATGTTGACTGTTCACTTGCCCGAGGTTATCTGTGCTGAGTTAATGCAAGGTGTTCTTCAAGCCACGGTTTGGCAAACTAATTCGGTGCTACTACAGTCGCACGGGTGAAACTCGTTGGCGTAATTGGATCAGGCATCATGGGCTCGGGTATTGCCGAAGTAATCGCCAAATCAGGAATCGACGTCGTTATTAGGTCGCGCAGCCAAGAAACAGCCGACGCAACCAAGAATACGATCGAAAGCAGCCTTAAAAAACAATTAGCAATATCAAAAATTACCCAAGAACAACTCGATGCGGCGATGGCTCATGTTTGTGTAACAAGCAAACTCGAAGATTTGGCAAATTGCGATCTGATAATCGAGTCGGTGGCCGAAGATCTCACAACAAAAAAAGAGCTCTTTGCCGCACTCGACAAAGTTGTCAAGCCAAGTTGCATTTTGTCAACCAACACAAGCACTCTGCCTGTGATCGAAATGGCAAAAGTTACAAACCGCCCAGACAAAGTATGCGGAATTCACTTTTTTAATCCTGCAGTTTTGATGCCGTTGGTCGAAGTCGTTCGGCCGATAACGGCAAGCGATGAGACAATCGCTTTGGCTAACAGTTTTGTCGCAGCCTGCACCAAAGATGCAGTTCAAGTTGTTGACCGTGCAGGCTTTATCGTCAACGCGCTGCTGTTTCCGTATTTGAATAATGCAATTGCAATGTTCGAGGCTGGCACTGCAACCATGGAAGACATTGACGTGGCGATGAAAGGTGGTTGCAACTTTCCGATGGGTCCATTTGCCCTGCTCGATCTTGTCGGCCTTGATACGTCGGTGGCGATTCTTAATGCGCTTCACGCTGAATTCAAATCGGCCAATCTTGAACCGCGACCAATGTTGAAGAAACTGGTCAGCGAAGGCAAGCTCGGTCGAAAAACCAAACAGGGTTTTTACAGCTACTAGTTTCAAACAAAATGAAATTCAATGACTTGCCAACAAGTCTTGGCGAGTCTGTCTGGGAGTTTCCCGACAAAACAAGATGGCCGCGGCATGATGTTGTTGGTCGGGGTGCTGACCTCGAGCCAGAAACACTGATCTACGCGTATCGGCATGGCGTGTTTCCGATGGTTTCAAACGAAAGTATCGGCACAGACAGCAACTTGCTTTGGTGGTCGCCACAGATGCGCGCGGTCATTCCACTTGATGGTTTGAAAACTTCACGCACAATGCGGCGTAGTGCGAAGAAATTTGAAATTCGAATCGACACACAATTCGAAAACGTGATGCGCAATTGCGCCGCACCACATCGTGACAACGGTTGGATCACGGAAGACTTTATTGATGCGTATGTCAGACTGCATCATCTCGGATGGGCTCACAGCATCGAGGTGATTGATGAGAGTGGTTTGCTTGCAGGTGGTCTTTACGGCGTGCGAATTAACAAGTTTTTTGCCGGAGAGTCAATGTTTCACCTTGTGCGCGATGCTTCAAAAGTTGCGCTTATGGCTCTAGTCGAGACGATGAGGTCATCGAGTATGTCGCTTCTTGATGTGCAGTGGTTAACCCCGCATTTGTCGAGTCTTGGTGCTGTTGCAATCAGGCGCGATGAGTACCTGCGCAGACTCGAGATTGCCGTAACCCAATAATCTCGCGCCTAGCCTTATCTAGTAGTGAAAGATTCAAAAAACACGACTAAGCGCGATGAGCCATGGGTGATGCGCACCTACTCGGGTCACTCAAGTGCCCGCGCGTCAAACGAGTTGTATCGCACAAACTTGGCCCAAGGGCAAACAGGCTTATCGATCGCATTTGATCTGCCGACTCAAACTGGCTACGACCCCGATCACATTCTTGCTCGTGGTGAAGTAGGCAAAGTTGGTGTTCCGGTTGTGCATCTCGGCGACATGAAGATATTGCTTGACGGTATTCCGCCAGGCGAGATGAATACCTCGATGACGATCAATGCAACTGCGGCATGGTTGTTGGCACTTTATGTTGCTAACGCGAATGAACAAGGTGCTGCGACCACTGATTTGCGTGGCACGACGCAGAACGACATTCTCAAAGAATATTTGTCGCGTGGAACTTTCATCTTCCCGCCTCAGCCATCCAAGAGAATCATTGTTGACATGATTGCGTGGTGTGCAAAAAACGCACCAAAGTGGAACCCGATAAATATCTGTTCATATCATCTCCAAGAAGTAGGCGCTACTCCTGTGCAAGAGATTTCGTTTGCGCTTGCAAATGCGATCGATATTTTAGACGCGGTCAAAAGCAGCGGACAGATTTCTGACCAAGAGTTTCCGCAAGTGTTTGCTTCGTTTTCGTTTTTCGTAAATGCCGGCATTCGATTTATCGAAGAGACCTGCAAGATGCGGGCGTTCGTAAAACTTTGGGACCGAATTGGCCGTGAGCGCTATTCGATTACTGACGAACGCGCGTTGCGATTTAGATATGGAGTTCAAGTCAATTCTCTGGGTTTAACCGAGGCACAGCCCGAGAACAATGTGCAGAGAATTGTCTTAGAAATGTTGGCAGTGACACTCTCGAAAGATTCACGGGCGCGCAGTGTGCAACTTCCTGCATGGAATGAAGCTCTTGGTCTACCTCGGCCATGGGACCAACAATGGTCGCTACGAATGCAGCAAGTCTTGGCGTTCGAGACCGATCTTTTGGAGTACGAAGATATTTTCAACGGTTCACACGTGATTGAAGCGAAAACGACAGAACTCGTCGAGCAAGCGTGGGCTGAAATGAACGAAATTTTGAGTCTTGGTGGTGCGTTCGAAGCCGTTGAGACACTTAAGAGTCGTCTCGTGCAATCGATGTCGAGTCGCACAAGTCGCATTGAAAAAGGCGATCAGCGTGTGATTGGAGTGAATGCGTTCACGCAAACTGCGCAATCACCACTCGGTGGCACTGACAATATTTTAAAAGTTGACCCTAAAATCGAAAAGCAAATGGTTAAAGAACTTGAAAAATGGCGCAAGTCTCGTGATCAGCAGGCCGTTGATCAGGCATTGGCCTCTCTAAAAAATGCTGCAGAAAATAACTTGAATTTGATGCCACCCTCAATTGAGTTGGCGATCGCTGGTGGCACAACAGGCGAGTGGTCTCAAGCACTTCGTGGTGTCTTCGGCGAATTTCGTGCACCAACCGGCGTTGGGGGTTCGTCTGGACGACACGGACAGCTATTGGACAATGTCGTTGAGTTTGTAAAAACCATTGCTGGCGGGCCGCCGAGACTTTTGGTTGCCAAGCCTGGTCTCGACGGGCACTCAAGCGGCGCTGAACAAATCGCAGTAGCGGCTCGAGATTCAGGAATGGAAGTTGTATACAGCGGTATTCGATTGACGCCAGAACAAATCGCCGCCTCGGCACGTGATGAAGATCCAGATGTAATCGGTTTGTCTATTCTTTCTGGTTCGCATCTTGATTTGGTACCTGAAGTTATGTCAGAGCTGAAAAAACTCAAGGTTGGTTCGCCTGTTATTGTCGGCGGTATTATTCCTGAAGATGATCGTGCACGATTAAAAAAATTGGGTGTTGCTGCTGTCTACACACCAAAAGATTTTGATATCGCCAGAATCATGCGCGATATTGCAGAACTAGCTATAAGTCGACGCCAGAATTAATTCAGGGTTTCATTGTTGTCGATGGGGCGACCGGCACAAATCCGTTTGCTGGTGGAAATATCAATTCTTGACCTGCTTCAACTCGATCGGGGTCTGTGATGCCGTTCATTTCCATTAGCACTTGCATATTCAAGCGATTTGTTTCGGCGATTCCAAAAAGGGTGTCACCAAGCTGCACGATGTAGCGAATCGGTGCGACGTAAATAGTTGTCGTTACGACAACTGTCGTCTCTGTTACCTCGATCGCTGCTGGTGGTGGCGTGTCAACGCCGCGTTGGGCAAAAAATAGCGAAAGCAAACCGCTCACGATCGTCACTGCAAGAAGTGATTTTCGTAGATTGCCTGCGAGAAACATGCTTACTGATATTAGGCGTGAGATGAGTGAATTGACTGTCATCGCGCTGACAGCAACCTCTAGTGTGAGCATATGAAAGTGCTCGCTGCAGTCGATAAATTTCGTGGCACTGCAACTGCTGCTGAAGTTGCAACTGCAATTGGTCATGCATGTTGGCAACTCGGCCATGATTGCATTGAGCGACCTTTGGCCGATGGTGGTGAAGGCACGCTAGATGCGCTCGGCGGAGCAAATCGAACGACACTTGTGACCGGTCCACTTGGCAAGCCCGTGCAAGCACCGTGGCGTTTGCATCGCGGAACTGCAGTCATCGAAATGGCGTGTGCGTCTGGTTTGTTGCTTGCCGGTGGCAAACAAGAAAACGATCCAATTGCTGCAACCACTACGGGAACAGGCGAGTTGATAGATGCCGCACTTGATCTCGGGGCAAAACGCATAATTGTTTGTCTTGGTGGTTCGGCTACAACCGACGGAGGTCTCGGTGCCGTGAAGGCAATTCAGACACCGGCTCGTCTCAAAGGTGTTGAGTTCGTTGTGGCTTGCGATGTGACCACGAGATTTACAGATGCTGCGAAAGTTTTCGCCCCGCAAAAAGGTGCGTCACCTGCACAGGTGCAATTTTTGACAACCCGACTCGAGAAACTTGTTCAGGTTTACCAACAAAATTATGGCGTTGATGTCTCAGAAATTTCTGGTGCGGGCGCTGCCGGCGGTTTGGCTGGCGGCCTGGCTGCGCTTGGTGCTCAATTAGTTCCAGGTTTTGATCTCGTCGCTGAAGAAGTTGAACTTGATGTCTTGTTATCAGATATTGACATGGTCATCACCGGCGAGGGTTTTATGGATAGTGAGAGCTTTGCCGGCAAAGTAGTTGGCTCAATGTCTGAACTTGCCAGTGAGAGAAAGATTCAAATTGCAGCGATCTGTGGTGAGATTCATCCGGATGTGCGTTCAAAAATGAACAGTGTGAGCCTTGTCGAGACTTTTGGTCGTGACGAAGCTTTCGCCCAACCTTTGCATTGCATTGAGCACGCCGCGCTAAAGATATTGCGCGATTTAAAGCTTTAGCTAGATTCTCAACCTGTGGTCGTCGGGACTGCAGGTACGACCGGCACGCTCACTGCTGCACCTGTACCTAGTGGCTTACCTGCCAAGTCTGTGCCGAGAAGAATCAAAACTGTTGCTTCACCAAGATTTCCGGATTCAGTCGGAATCGGCGCAGGCATCGCAGCGATACCTACACCGCCAAGAGCATTCGCTACAGCGGCTGCAGCCTGTTCGCTACCCAAAAGATAATAAACAACCGTGACGGTTTGTTTCGGAGTTATCTCGCTCTTATTGTTTGCTGGCTGAACGATGTAACCGCGACCTTGAAGTTCTGTGGTCAACTGTCCGGCGCTTCCTGAAATACCTGATGCGTTTGTGACCTGAATCTTAAATGATGTCAAAACCAAAGTTGTTGGCACGACAACTTCGCCCATTGTTGTTTCTGTAGAGTCGGTCACTATTTCGGTCGGGGCAACTGATGATTGGCCAGTTTGATCACTGCGAATGTCGCGGAGAATAAAAAACCCAAGCAAAACGGCCAGCACAGCAATAATTATCGACAGCGTTGAATTCACATTTGTGGTACCACTTGACTGGCGACTTTCAGAAGGGGCGCGACGAGGGCGTGATTGTTCTTGGCTCATACCCATATAACTTACCTCCAACGAGTTGCCTCAATTAGTTTTTGAGCCGAGGGTGGGGATTGAACCCACGACCTACCGCTTACAAGGCGGTTGCTCTGCCACTGAGCTACCCCGGCGTCTTAATTGCGCACTCAGTGTACGGTAGAATTCGCTACCCAGACGACTATTTGTTGCGAGTGCGAGATCGAACAATCTCATAAGTTGCAAGTGCTGCAGCAACAGAAACATTGAGTGAAGACAACGAACCGAGCATCGGAATATTGACCAGCAGGTCGCAACGCTCGCGTGCGAGCCTTGACATACCGGCACCTTCTGCACCGAGGACTAAACAAATTGATTCTTTGGCGGTCTCGCCGATATCAAAAATATTCTTTTCGGCAGCGTCGTCGAGGCCGACGATGAACACACCGGCTTGCTTCATTTCTGCCAGCGCACTTGGCAAACCACCAACGACACACATGCTCAAATACTCAATTGCACCAGCCGATGACTTCGCCACTGTTGGCGTTACATGAACAGCACGATGACGCGGCAAAATTACGGCATCGACACCCGCACCATCGCAGCAACGCAAAATTGCACCGAGGTTTCCTGGGTCGGTGACGCCGTCAATAGCGACCAACAACAATGGTGTATCACGCGATTCAGCTAACAAATCTGCAAGCAAAGTTTCATCGATTGCGTCAGCTTTGGCGAGAACCCCTTGCGGTGCTTCACTGCGTGCTTCGCGCTCGATTTCTCGTCGCGAGACACTCATCACTTGAACTCTTTGATCGCGAGCCAAATCTAAGATGTCGTCAATAACTGGACTCGGCTCAATATCGGTTGCAATCCAAATTTCACGGACCCTGCGTCGCTGGCCGAGCAATAGTTCGCGCACAGCTTGTCTTCCTTCTATTTGTTCACCACCAAGTCCGTGCTCTTTTTGTGATGGTCGATTGCTGCTGGCATAGCGATTTGAGCGGCTGGCAACGTTTATATGTTTCGGGCTGTTCGGATTTCTCGGCTTTGACCCAGTCTTCGCGTAACGATTATTGGCGCGGCCTGTTCGTTTGTTTGACTTCGGATTTTTCGACATTGTTGCTGGCTTCTATTCGATCTGCGTCACGATTGCGACGGCCCAGCAGGCAATGCCTTCAATACGACCGATCGCACCAAGTCCTTCAGCGCGTCGGCCTTTGACTGTGACAGCGGCGCCAGCGGCTAGCGAGAGTTTTTTTTGCATCTCGTCACGATGCGGGGCAATTTTGGGTTGTTCACAGACAACACTGCAGTCAACATTGCCAATTTCGAAATTGTGATCGCTTGCCATTTTTGCGACTATCTCTAGCAATTTGATTGAGTCGATATTTTTATATTTTGGGTCACTATCAGGAAAATGTTCACCGATATTTCCAAGACCGCATGCGCCGAGTATCGCTTCGGCTGTTGCGTGAGCAACAACATCAGCATCACTGTGACCGATTAGCCCACGCTCACCTTCGAAATGCACGCCACCCAGAATGAGTTTTCGGTCGTTGGTGGCAGTGTCAACAAAACGATGGATATCGAATCCTTGGCCAACTCGTACTCGCATCGTCACGGCTTAAATTCTTACACTTCGCCGCGCGAGATTGCGCGAGCCCAGTTCAAATCTTCGGGCGTGGTGATCTTGCGATTCAACGGATCGCCCATCACAACGACAACTTTGCCGCCATGTGTCTCAACCAATGTTGAATCGTCGGTGCCCTCGGGGTTGTTTTGATGCGCTTGTCGTAAGGCACTGGCTCTAAACGCTTGTGGTGTCTGTACAGCGACAAGTTGATTTCGATCAGGCGTTAACTTAACAACATTCGATGCATCAATAAATTTAATTGTGTCTACAACCGGCAGACCCGGCACGGCGCCATCTGCGCCAGCGCAAACAGCATCGATCACTTCGTCAAACAAATATTCAGATGCAAACGGGCGAGCGGCATCATGAACGCAGATGATCGTTGCATCTAGTGGCACCGCGGCCAGACCACATCTCACTGAAGCGCTTCGTGTCGCGCCACCTGCGACGCCACCCTCGCGTTGGGCCTGATCTGCGGGTAGTACAACGACGACACCATCGCTTGTGATTCGGGCAGTTTCAACAGCCCAATCGACGATTCGGCGCTCGTTAATTAGTGCAAATTGCTTGGGGCTGCCGAAACGAGTTCCTGAGCCAGCGGCGACGACAATCGTCCAGATTTTTTCACCTACTCGTTGTTTTGAGACGGTGTTCACGACTATTTAGGGTAGTACCGTCAATACCTTATGGGACACGATGAACTTCTAAAAGGTAGTGAGTTTTTCGCTGAGACATCTGATGAGGTCTTGGCAATGATTGTTTCGAGCGGTGAGACCAAAAATCTTCAACGTGGAGATGTGCTGTTTAATGAAGGCGACAAACCAGAGTCGATGTACGTCGTGTTATCGGGACGAATCGCAATCGCGATTGGCAACCGACCGCTTGACAGTCGTGAAAGCATGCTCGCACTTATGGAGCGTGGCGATTTGTTTGGCGAACTCGGTTTGCTTGATGGCGGTGCACGCAGTGCGATGGCCAGAGCAATTGAACCTTCATCGGTTTTAGAAATTGCTTACAAGTCAGTGCATGAGCAACTTGAGTCAAATCCGTCGATGTTGTGGGGCGTTACGAAACTTCTGGCCAGGCGCTTGCGAACCATGGACGAAGTCTTGTCAGACAGCGTATTTCTTGACGTGACAGGCAGAACCGCGAAACGATTGCTTGAACTCTCAAATGGAAAAGATGAATTCGTCTTGCCGATCACCCAAGAAGAACTTGCAGGTATGGTCGGTGCGTCACGTGAACGCGTGAACAAAGCAATCGCGAGTTTTATTCGCCTCGGATGGATCGAGCAACACGATCGTCGCTATCACATTTTGATGCGCGCAAAACTCGAGTTTCGCGCGAGTTAACTGCCTAACTCAAGAGCCAAGTTTTGGTTCGGCTAAAAGCATCGGCTGCATCTTGCGCACGGTGCGAAGGGCGAGAAGCGTCATGGGCGAACGCATGCTCGGCATCGGGGTAAATCTGTGTTTCTATTTTTAATTTCGTTAACTCGGCAACGTCGGCAGGCGGTGTGTAGTGATCTTTGCCTCCGATGATTGCCAAGACACGTTGAGGATCTCCGGCCTTTAAATATTCGAGGGGCTCACCTTGTGTCGGGCTTTTCCATCCATCAGGAATTTTGATCATTCCATAAAATGAAACAATTTTTTTGAATCGCTTTGAGCGCGCTGTTTTGAAGCAATACATTCCGCCCATACAAAAACCAATTAAACCGACCTCAGCGGTGCCGAGTGCATCTGCGGCATCATGTAAGTCTTGCAAGTGTTTTTCGTCGTCGAGTGAAGATACTGCGGCAAATCTAGGTTCAATTTCTGGGCCAAGTTGCAAGCCTGGAAACGGTTCGACTGCACAAACAGCCATTTGCCAATCAGCAGCGAGCCGCTTCACAAGATCGTCGTAAAGAGGGCGCAAACTGAAAATATCGGGCGCAATCACCAGACCCATTTTCGGATTGGCAACGGTTTTATCAATTTCGCAGGCGGTTCCGGACGGCAGATTAATTCGCATCCAACAAGTATGCACCGTAATTTCGCCTGAATGTTTGCCGGAGTTCTGTTGGGTGAGACCTCCGGTGAGTCTTGAGGTTGCACCAGCGGTGAAATCAGTTTTCAACGATTTGGGGCATGACCCAAATTCAAGATTCACAGCAGTTGGTTTGGAGCACTGGTTTAACCCAGCGCTCGAATAGCCCAGTTTCCAAACTGGTAAAAGAGTGGCAGTTGATCAGTGCGCGACGAAAAGAAGTTGATGCAGTCAACTCTTGGAGCTTGCCTGGCAAGAAAGTGACGAACTTAGATCAAGTTCTTGTTCGCGCCGGTTTCAACACTGCTCGCGATGACTCGCAGGGTGATAATTATTTGTGGCAACTCGTCAAGCGGGCCAGTGAAGACGAACTCGCTGCGCGTATTGTGCTGCAACGAATTTTGCCACCGCTTGTCGCGATTGCGCGTCGCCGCGGACAAATCATCGACGGCGGAGTCGATGCCGCGATAGCAGAAGTATTGCCAACTGCATGGACAGTCATTCGACAATATCCATGGCATCGTCGCCCAAATAAAGTTGCTTCAAACCTTGTTCTCGATAGTGAATACTTTGCGTTTGTTCAGGCCAACCGAGCAAAGAAAGTTAAAATGTTTGTTGTTGAGCCAAATTTGTTGGCTGAACTTGTGGCCGAACCAGAAACAAGCGAGTTCGCCCCTCAGGTGAGTTTAGAAAGTTTGATCGACATAGCGATTAGTCAAGGTATTGCTCCTCGACATGTTGCAGTTTTGAGAGCAGTTGCAAATGGTGACACCGCTGCTGTTATCGCCAAACAATATGGCATCGCTGAGCGCACCGCTCGTGCTTGGCGCGCTATGGCGATTAGCGAGTTGCGTGCACGAACGCAGTGTGTGGCGTGAGTTTTGTCGAGCGAAGGCGCAAACTATTTGTGACCACAAAGATGCTGGATAGCGCCATTGCTAATGCTGCCCACATTGGGTTCAGATAACCGAGTGCGGCAAGCGGAATAGCGGCAGTGTTGTAGGCGAAAGCCCAAAACACATTTGCAGTAATTGTGCGCAATGTCGCTCGCGATAACAAAATTGCGTCGGCGACAAGGCGCAAATCACCGCTAATGATCGTCAAGTCACTTGCATGCATCGCCACGTCAGTGCCGGTGCCCATGGCTATGCCGACATCGGCTTGAGCAAGTGCTGCAGCATCATTGACGCCGTCACCGACCATCGCTACTGCGTAACCGCGATCTTGAAGGTCGGCCACAACGCGAACTTTCTCGCTCGGTAGAACGCCGGCTATTACGTGTTGTTCATCGTTTTCTATACCAACTTGCAGGGCGATTGCTGCAGCAGTTGCATCATTGTCGCCCGTCAACAAAACAGATCGAAGACCAAGTCTTTTTAGTTCTGCAATTGCCTGTGCGCTGGTGGGTTTTGGTTGATCGGCGACAACGCACACACCTTTTACGAGCCCGTCAATCACAACGAGAACTGCGGTATTTCCAGCACTGCGAGCCAGAGCGAGCGCGTCGCGCAAATCACCCGGAATGATTACCTGCGAGTCGCTAAACAACGACTCTCGTCCGACCATAACTTTTCGTGACTCGACTAAACCTGCAGTGCCCATACCTGGTGAAGAAACGAAATCGCTCACATCTGACAAGACGCCAAGTTCTTTGCGTGCGGCATTGGCGATTGCACGCGCGACAGGGTGCTCGCTGGCATGCTCGAGCGCTCCGGCAAATTTGAGAACTTCATCTCGGCTTGTTCCTCGTGCGACACAAACATCGACTAATTGCATTACACCGGTGGTGAGAGTGCCGGTTTTGTCAAATACGACGGTGTCAATTCGCCGTGTGCTTTGCAGAACATCAACACCTTTGATAACGATGCCCATCTGCGCAGCACGTCCGCTGCCGACCATTAGCGCAGTTGGTGTTGCAAGACCAAGTGCGCACGGACACGCAATAATCAAAACAGACACCGCTGCTGTGAATGCAAATGTTGTCGAGTCACCCAAGAAAAACCATGCAATAAATGTTGCAATAGACAAACCAATGACGGTTGGAACGAAAATACTGCTTACACGGTCGGCAAGTTTCTGAACTGGGGCCTTAGTCGATTGGGCGTCACGTACGAGACGGGTAATTTGCGCAAAAGTTGTTTCTGAACCGACATGCGTTGCGCGCGCCAGCAATCGACCAGTCAGATTGACGGTCGTGCCGACGATTTCGCTACCTGGTGCAACGTCTGTCGGCACACTCTCGCCGGTCAACATCGAAACATCTAACGACGAATTACCTTCAACAACAATCGCATCTGCCGGAATGATTTCACCGGGTCGAATAACCATCAGATCGTTTACACGCACCTGCGACGCATCAATTTCTATTTCTTGTGAGTCGCGAATGACAGTTGCTGTTCTAGCGTTGAGCGCCAGTAGCGAACGCAATGCATCACCGGCGCGGTTCTTTGCGCGAGCCTCAAAGTATCTGCCGGCAAGTAGAAAAATCGTTACTGCCACAGCGACCTCTAAATAAATGTGAGTACTGTCGCCAGACTTCATCACAATGCCCGTCATGTTCATCGCATGAGATGACCCGCGATAGACATGCTCAACTGCATCGCCCCAAACGATCGCCCATATCGACCAGACTGCCGATGCAAATACGCCGATCGAGATCAGTGTGTCCATTGTGGTCGCGCGGTGTCGGGCGTTCATCAGTGCGGCACGATGAAACGGCCAAGCACCCCAAGTGACAACTGGAAGGCTCAAAGCAAATGCAAGCCACTGCCAGTTTTTAAACTGCAGTGCAGGAAACATTGAAATAACCACAACCGGAAGTCCAAAAATTATCGACACTGTAAGTCGAGTCAAGAGCATCGAGACACGTTCGCTGACCTCGGCCTCGAGCATTTCGGTGGTTGTGTTCTCAAGCAGACGTGCGTTGTACCCGAGTGACTTGACCACGTTGATTATTTCGTTGGTGCTCGTTTCTTTGTTTGAGAAACTAACGCGTGCAGACTCGGTGGCGTAATTGACAGATGCTTGAACACCTGGAATCTTTTTGAGTCCTTTTTCGATTGTCATCGCACATGCATTGCATGACATGCCGGTCAGGCTTAGATCGAGTTGAGTTTCAACTGATTGTGTAGTCATTAGATCCTTAAGTCTCGCAGGCAATTGCGAGTTTTACCCCCACTTAGATTGGCCAAAGCGGTAGCCAACACTGCGAACGGTTTCGATCAGGTTGGCATGCTCTTCGCCTAGTTTGGCGCGAAGTCGGCGAATATGAACGTCGACTGTTCGAGCACCGCCGTAATATTCGTATCCCCAAACTCGAGACAGCAAAACTTCTCGACTGAAAACCTTTCCGGGGTTTTGCGCCAGAAATTTCAATAGTTCATATTCCATGTAGGTCAAATCAAGTGGCTTGCCGCCAAATGACGCTTGATAAGTCTCAGTGTTGAGTATCAATCCGCTGTACTCAATAAGTGACTCACGAGACGCTGCCATCTCGGTGTAAAACAAATGGCGAAGTCGAGAGTCGAGCTCGCGAGGGTGGATTGGCGCGAGACAAAAGTCGTCAAACAAGTCGTCACGCATTTCGAGGTCGGCGAGTTGTGCGCCAGATACCAAAACGATGATGCGATCAGCACGATTTTCGCGTCGGCGCAATGCACGACAGATCGCCCATGCTGACTCTGGGTCTTGGCTGCAGTCGACTACTGCGCCAAACCATCCCGAACTTGGTTCAAGTTTGTCTAATGCCTGGCTTGAATTGATCGCCTTCCATGAATAACCCGAGAGGTCGAGGGTTCGAGCAACGTCGATCGGCGCCGGATCTGGAAATACTGCGAGCAGTTTTTCGTCGTCGCTAGGCATGGTCAACTTTAAAGCGACCGAAGATAGCGGTTCAATTCGTATTGACTGATATGAGTTTTATAGCCACGCCATTCAGCGCGTTTATTGCGTAAAAACCACTCAAAAATATGCTCACCGAGTGCTTCAGCGACAAGTTCTGATCGCTCCATTACACGCAACGCGTCAGAAAGCGACTGAGGCAACTGCTCGATGCCGAGTTTGGCCAACATGTCGTCGCCCATTTCGAACAAATTTGAGTCGGCCTCAGTTGGAAGTTCGTAACCCTCTTGAATACCCCGCAAACCAGCGGCGAGAATTACCGAAAAGGCAAGATAAGGATTGCACGCCGGATCGGGCGATCGATATTCGATGCGCGTTGCTTGTTCGCTGTTTCGTTTGGCAATTGGCACACGAATTAAACCGCTGCGATTATTGCGCGCCCATGAGATATGAACCGGTGCTTCGAAGCCTGGCACAAGTCTCTTGTAACTGTTTACATTTTGGTTGGTAACTGCAGTTATCTCTGCGGCATGTCGCAGTAGACCTGCTATGAATTGTTTTGCCGTGACCGACAAGTTGTATGGGTCTTCACTGTCGTAAAAAGCGTTTTGTTCGTCTTTAAACAAACTCAAGTGAAGGTGCATGCCCGAACCTTGCACGCCTTCAAGAGGCTTGGGCATGAAAGTTGCATGCACATTGTGAAGAGCGGCGATTTCTTTGACGACAAGTCGAAATGTCATCACGCTGTCGGCCATCGTCAAGGCATCTGTGTGGCGCAAATCAATTTCGTGCTGACTAGGTGAGTCTTCGTGAAAGCTGTATTCGACCGGGATGCTCATTGTCTCGAGAGTTCGAATTGTTTCTTTGCGCAATGAACTAGTGATGTCGTTGCTTGTCAGATCGAAGAAGCCACCTTCGTCGAGTGGCACTGGTCGTGAGTCAACTTTGGGTGGATCGAAGTAAAAGTATTCGATGTCGGGCGCGATATAGAACTGATAACCAAGTTCTCGAGCGCTGTTTAAGTTGCGTCGCAGCACTTGTCGAGGGTCGCCGTCGAATGCCGTGCCGTCAAGTTTTGCGATGTCGCAAAATACCCGGGCTTCAGCACCTTTAGGGTCGACCCACGGTAGAACCTCAAATGTGTTTGGGTCGGGCAAGGCCAAAACATCGCTTTCTTGCACACGACTGAAACCATCAATCGCCGAGCCATCAAAACTCATGCCGTCATTGAGGGCGTTTTCCATTTCGGCAGGGCTGATTGCAAAACTTTTCAGGTTGCCGAGAACATCGGTGAACCATAAACGAACCAGGCGAATGCCGCGCTCTTCAACTGTGCGAAGTACATAATCGCGTTGCTGCTCAATCATCTCAGCGCTCTTTTCGCTCGATTTGCATAAATACAGTCTGCCGCCGCAACCTCGAGTTTCACTCGGGCAACGGCGGCAGGACTATCGGATTATTGGGATATTTGGGATTACAGATTCGTGCTTACTTCTTTTTCGCCTTTTTCTTTGTCGTCGCCTTTGGCTTCTTTTTTGTGGCGCTCTTTGTAGGCGAAGATTGACCGCACACAGTTTCAAGAATCAACTGGGTAACTACGTATGGATCCATATTTGCGTTGGGCCGGCGATCTTCGGCGTAACCCTTTTGATCACGCGCAACCTGCCATGGAATTCGAACAGATGCACCACGGTTTGAAACACCGTAACTGAACTTGTTGTAAGGGGCAGTTTCGTGTTTGCCGGTCAGACGACTTTCAATATCGTGTCCATAGTTGCTGACATGCTCGTTGATTCGTTTGCCGAGTGCCTTGCAAGCATCATCGATCGCTTTATAGTTCGAACGCATTGCCTTTGTCGAGAAGTTGGTATGGCAACCTGCGCCGTTCCAGTCTCCTTTTTGAGGTTTTGCGTCGAGTGAGATGACTACGTCGTAATCTTCGGCGATGCGATGCAGCAACCATCGTGCAACATGCAACTCGTCACTGACTTGAAGCGCACCTACAGGACCAATTTGAAATTCCCATTGGCCGGGCATAACTTCGGCGTTTGTTCCAGAGATGTGCAGACCCGCTTCGAGACACATCTCGGTATGAATCTCGACAATCTCTCGACCCATTACTCGGCCGGATCCGACGCCGCAATAGTAAGTACCCTGCGGCGCTGGTTCACCTGAAAGTTCAGGAAAACCAAATGGACGACCGTTGAGTCGCATCATTGTGTATTCCTGTTCGATGCCGTAAATCATTTTTTGATCTGCATATCGCTTAGCAGTTTCGGCACAATGCGCGCGCGTGTTAGTTGGGTGCGGTTTGCCCGTCGAAGCAACAAGAACTTCGCACATGACGAGAACGTTTTTTCCGCCGCGAATCGGATCTTTGCAACTAAATACCGGATTCAAAACACAGTCTGATGCTTCGCCGGTTGCTTGGCTTGTCGAAGAACCGTCGAATCCCCAAATTGGCAAAGCTTTGGTGCCATTTTCGATGATCTTTGTTTTCGATCGCAAAGTTGGCGTTGGTTCGACGCCGTCTATCCAGATGTATTCAGCTTGATATGCCATTAAGTTTCCTTCCAATCCTGAATTCGCCACAGCGGCAAATTCTTAACATTTCTAGTTTTGCCGATAGCCGTTTCTTGACCATTGCCCGTTTGTAAACGGAGTGTGAAGTTTTTGGCTCGGTAGCCTGACTGCGTGGCCGAATTCGCCAAACTTCGCGTAGGGCTTGCCCAAATCAACCCAACTGTGGGTGCGTTGCGCGAAAATGCGACCAAAATTTTGGACTATTACAACCAGGCCGCCGATGCCGGATGTGATGTGGTCGCGTTTCCTGAGCTGTCGGTTACTGGTTATCCGCCCGAAGATTTAGTTTTGAAGCAAGGCTTCGTTGCTGAGAATCAGTTAGTTCTTGCCGAAATTGTGAAGTCAATCGGCGAAACATATGCAGTAATTGGTTTTGTTGAACAGGGTCATAAATCTGGCGAGCTTTACAATGCTGCGGCAATTTGCCAAAACCAGAAAGTAGTTGGCGTTTACCGCAAACATTTGCTGCCTAATTACAACGTGTTTGACGAGCAACGATATTTCACCCCAGGTATTCACAATCCGTTGTTCAACATCAAAGGTGTTTGTGTCGGTGTCACGATTTGCGAAGACATTTGGGATTCACGAGGACCAGTTTCAGTGCAGGCTTCGTTGGGCGCGGTGCTCAATCTAAACATCAACGGCTCGCCGTTTCACGCAGGCAAAATTGGTGCGCGTCGCGAAATGCTGAGTTCGCGCGCTCGCGACGGCGAATGTGTTGTGGCCTACGTCAATCAGGTCGGAGGGCAAGACGAACTCGTATTCGACGGCGGATCGATGATCTTGGCTGCTGACGGCACAATTGTTGCCAGCGCGGCACAGTTTGTCGAAGAGTTGCTGACCTGTGATTTGATATTGCCGAAATCGAAGTCTGTTGCAGCGCCACAACAGTCTCGTGGCCAAGTCGCCGAGCCGTTGCATGAAGATGCGCAGATTTTTGCAGCGCTCGTGTTGGGTACTCGAGATTACGTTCAAAAAAATGGATTCAAAGATGTCGTGATCGGACTCTCAGGTGGTGTTGACTCGGCATTGGTCGCTGCAGTTGCGACTCAGGCACTTGGCTCAGAACACGTTCACGGTGTTGCAATGCCATCGCGCTATTCGTCGCCAGGCTCGATAACCGATGCCGAACTTTTGGCGCGCAACTTAGACATCGACATTGAAACTATTTCTATTGAGCCAGCATTCAGCGCTTATTTAGATGCGCTCGCTCCGAGTTTTGCAGACCGCCGCGCAGATTTGACTGAAGAGAATTTGCAGAGCCGTGTTCGTGGCACAACATTGATGGCTCTTTCGAACAAATTTGGTTGGATGGTTTTGACCACTGGAAATAAAAGCGAAATAGCAGTTGGATACTTCACTTTGTATGGTGATTCAGTTGGTGGTTACGCGGTGATAAAAGACTTGTTCAAGACAAAGGTTTACGAGATCTGTTCATATTTCAACCAACAAAGTGGCCGTGATTTGATACCTGATTCGATTATTAGCAAAGCACCTTCTGCAGAGTTGCGCCTAGACCAGCGCGATGATCAGAGCTTGCCACCATATGACGTGTTAGATCCGATTCTTAAGTTATATGTCGAAGATGATTTGACAGCGCAACAGATTATTGAAGTTGGCTATGATTCGGCACTCGTAAAGCGGATTACACGGCTTGTTGACATCAACGAATATAAGCGCCGACAAGGTGTGCCAGGCGTGCGAATTAGCACCAAAGCTTTCGGCAAAGATCGGCGACTACCGATAACGAACAAATTTTCTGGTTAGAAAACCAGCAACGAATAAATTATTTATTCGTGAACGAGTCCACCACGGCGGTGGTACGAATAAATCAGCAGAGTTGCAACGCCAGCGCTAGCAGCGCCGATCAACGACGGAAGTGCGATGCCGTTGCTCGATTCGTAAGCACGGGTGGCGACCAGACTCATCACACTGCGACCAAGCGTGCCCGCACCGATGACAAGACCTAGGCCGCTACCTGGTCGTTTTGGTACGAGGTGTGTTGCCAAAGGCAGCATGCTGACGACTGCAAACTCGAAACCCAAGATGTAAACAAGTAGCGCAATTAAACCCAATACCAAATTCTGTGAAACGAGCCAAAGCGCGAGCCCACCCGGCACCATGATCAAACAGCCAATGGCGATGCTTTTTTCTTTGCCCCAAGTGTCAGTCTTGCTGGCGCTGGTAATCGAAGCATAAAGTTCGACGACCCCGAAACTGAAACCGACGGCAGCAATGCCGATTGCGCCGAAACCGAATTCGTCATCGAGCCACGCGCCAAAAGTTATAAAGATGCATTGACTTGCGCACATTGTGGCGAACATCGTTGCCACAACGAGCCAACCTCGACCGCTCAAGCGCACACCGTCATCGGCGACTCGAGAAGAAACCTCGTGTTCTTCGGCTTTGATTCGTGAGGCGATGAACAAAAGTGAAATTACCGTGCCAAAAACACCAGCGATAAAACCTGCGCGCCAACTACTAAGCGCTGTAATGACACCCATTAGTGAAACACCGATCAACAGACCCAGCGCCCAAGAAATTTCGGTGATGCCGATGTATCGACCACGCTTTTCATAAGGAACGTGGTCTGAAATCCACCCTGACATACCGAGGTCGAAGAAGTTTTTCGTGATGCTGATCAGAGTCACACCAATTGTGAAAATATAAATGTTTGGTGAGACTCCAGCGAGAAGCGCTCCAAGACCAATGCCGAGAAGACCAGCCAGCATCGCCGCTCTTCGTGACAAATAGTCGACTAACTTTCCGATGAACGGCGACAGTAGACCTGAAAGTTCTGAAATTGTTAGGGCGATGCCAATTTCTGAAAGCGAGATGTCGAATCCCTTGGCGATAATTGCCACAAATGGCGGAGTGAATCGATAGCACGCATTAGTCGTTAGACGGGCTGCGGTTAAAAGCGTGATGTTTTTTTTGACAAGTGGAGAAAACGAATCATCAAGCCAGCGACTGAGCACGAGGCTCAACGATACAACTAAACGCTAAAGCGATTCACTCGAGTTGGCTTCACCGATCACCTCAACGATTCGACCAGCATGTAACTGGTTTTTAGAATCAACTTCGAACCAACTACCGCCAAGGTTTTCAAGGCGATGATCTGAAACTTTGAGTTCGCGACGAAGTGTTCGAATGGCGCCGCTATGGCTGACAACTAACGCCTGACCCCCGCGACACTTGTTGGCGATTTCGATTAACGCGGCGGTCATGCGTTGCACTACTTGGAGATTTGGTTCAAAGTCTTCTGGTTGGCGGCGAGATTCTAAAAATCCCGGCCAGCCAGCCTCTATCTCTTCATAAGTCAAACCTTGCCATGGTCCAATGTGTGATTCTTTGAGACGATCGTCGATATGTAGGTCACTCATTTTTTTGTGCTCGGCGATTATCTCTGCGGTGTGAAGTGCTCGCTTCAAAGAGCTCGAAGCGATCAAATCGAAAGTGCCAAGTTTCAACGCCGCTTTTCGGGCTTGCTGAACACCCTCAGGTGTTAGTGCGATGTCGGCTTGGCCCTGCCACCGACCTTGGGCGTTCCACTCTGATTGTCCATGACGTAGCACCAACAAACGAGTTGTTGCCGTGGTGGTTTGAACCGGTTTGGACACTCATCGCAGGGTAGTGGCTTGGGTAACCTGACTGCATGGCGCGTGTAAAACTTTTTGCTTCGGCCCGACAAGCGGCTGGCACTTCGAGCGAAGAAATCGCCGGGCGAACAGTTGACGAAGTTTTGCAAACCGCTGCTGAGAGATTTGGCTCTGAATTTGTTGCCGTAATGAAAACATGTCGTGTTTGGCTCAATGGTGAAGAAGTCGTTGGCACCACGGCGGTGGGCGATGCCGATGAAGTTGCAATTTTGCCCCCAGTTTCGGGCGGTTGCGTGAGCAGATCAAAGATTGAAGAAGTAATTGTATGACTGAAGTAGTCGACCCAAGCGCAATGTCTACTGCAGAGGTGCGAAGTGCTCGCGCTGCATTGCAGATGCAAGAAGATGTGATTTCTTTTGTTCGTCGCATGGCACAAGGCCGTTGTGACTTGGCTCGAGACGAGCAGCGACGTCGTACTGATGGTACGCCAGCATCTGGAATGAGTGTTGTAGATATTGCAAATGTTTTTGGACAAGAACACGGTGGGGGCTCGTCACGACCGCCACGCGAAACAAATATTTCTGCAGAACACGAATTAGTCGTCGAATTAGAAAAACTATGCGAGCGTGTTGGCTTTGGCGAGTTGCGCACACTTGATGATGACGCACTTGAGTCAGCAATTGTAGAAATCGAGAAGTTCGAACTCGCTCGCTCAGCAGAGCGCAAGAACTTATTTGCCAAAATCGATTCTCTGACCTCTGAGTTGGTAAAGCGCTATAAAGATGGTGGCGCCGATATTGACTCGTTATTAAACGACTAAGCAATTGCCGTCACCTCTTCAGCAGAGGCAAAACCCGACTAGAGCGATAGGTTTTATAGTCAAATGAAGCGCGTTGCGGTCATCTCAATGCACACTTCACCGTTGGCTCAGCCAGGCGTCGGTGATGGTGGTGGAATGAATGTTTACGTACGCGAACTTGTTTCAGCAATGGCTCAAAAAGACGTGCAATGCACCACCTATACGCGCGCATGGCGAAAAGGTTTGCCAAAGGTTGTTGAAGTTGAACCCAATCACAGAATTGTGCACATCGAAGCCGGCGACTTCGATCTCTCTAAAGACGAGTTACTTGACGTTGTAGATCTGTTCACACAGTTGGTCGCCGAACATATCGAGGCATCGGGTGGCGCAGATGTGTTGCACGCCAATTACTGGCTTTCTGGTCTCGTTGGTCATCGACTCAAACACCAACTGAGTTTGCCTTTGGTTACTACATTTCATACTTTGGCCCGAGTTAAATCGCTCGGTGGAGACACAGAGTCAGTCATTCGTGAACGAGCCGAACTCGAAATTATTGGTTGTGCCGACGCGATTTGCGTAAGTTGCCCCGAAGAGTTGAGCCAGTTTCGTGCGCTCTATGGTCAATCACCTGGTGTAGTTACTGTTGCATCGCCTGGAGTAGCGACTGCATTCTTTTCATCAGGTGATCGTCAAGGCGCACGGCGCGCTCTCGGCTGGGGAAACAAACCGTTGATTTTATTTGTCGGACGCATTCAGCCGCTCAAGGGCGTTGATGTCGCGGTGAAGGCTCTGGCGAAACTAGAAAACAAAGACGCCGAATTGATGATTGTCGGCGGTGCCAGTGGTTCATTTGGCACGAGCGAATCGGCACATGTGCGCAAACTCATTTGCGATTTGCAACTCAATGGTCGTGTGCATTTTGTTGAGCCACAGCCGCATCATTTGCTTTCTACTTACTATCGTGCGGCTGATGCTGTGTTGGTGCCGTCGCGCAGCGAGAGTTTTGGACTTGTCGCACTTGAAGCAGCAGCATGTGGAATACCCGTTGTGGCAAGTGCTGTAGGTGGTTTGCTCAATTTGGTTGAGCATCAACGCACGGGTTTTTTGGTGAAAGATCGAAACCCAGACGAGTTTGCAAAATATGTCGACCAGTTGTTGGCAGATCCACTTCTTAGTCTGACAATTGGCAACCGCGCCGCAGAGCGAGCAAAGAATTATTCATGGTCGGCGACGGCAGACAGCGTGATCGGCGTCTATCAGTCGCTTCTGGCCAGCCAACTTGTCAATTGTTCTTAGAATTGTGAGCGACCTTTTCGACGATGCGGCGTTGGCTCGAATTGAGCGGCAGATTGATGAGTGGCTAGGTCGAGCAAAAACGAATCACGCAAATATTTTGGCTGTTGATCGTTCAGACGAAGACGAGTTTCGTTGGTACGTTCGTATGGCCGGCGAAGAAAAAGACTTCACCACAATTTGGTTCACGCTCGGGCAAAGAACATTGCGCTACGAAACTTATGTAATGCCAGCGCCAGAGCAAAACGCCGAGTTGCTTTACGAAACGGTATTGCGTCGAAATGAGAAACTAGTCGGCGCACACTTTTCGATCGGTTTAGAAGATGCGATCTACTTACGCGGCGAAATGGGGTTGTCGGCTTTGAACGAAGTCGAACTAGATCGCATAATTGGCACGCTTTATGCAACTGTTGAGCAGTTGTTTTGGCCGCTGTTAGAAATTGGCTATGCCAAAGCCGCAACTTTGCGCACACAACGAAATAGCACTCGGACTGCTTAACGTTCGGGGAAGTCGTTGGGTGGTTCGAGTGCGTCTAACTAACCTGATCGGCGTGGTGCAATCATGAGCAAACAAGGCGACTCAGTTTTGGGTGTCATCGGCGGTGGCAATATGGGCTCAGCCCTCGTGAGAGGTTTGTTGGCCGGCGATTTTTATGCTGATCAAATTGTGATCGTCGAAAAAGACACTGCGCGAATCGCTGAACTCAAACAAGAGTTTGAAAATGTTGAAGTTGCCACAAAGTTGCCAAAGTGTGAGTCAGTCGTGTTGGCAGTGAAACCGACAGATGTTTTGGAAGTGTGTGGCTCGCTGGTCGAATGTGGCGTACGGCAAATTCTTTCGATTGCCGCAGGTGTCAAAATTGCAACGATCGAAAACGCGATTACCAAGGGTGTTGCAGTTATTCGAGCGATGCCCAACACACCTGCATTGATTGGGCAAAGTGCTTCAGCAATGGCGGCTGGCAAAGATTGCAGTGCTGAAAATGTCGCATGGGCAAAGAAAATTTTGTTGGGTGTCGGGACTGTTGTTGAAGTCGAAGAAAATTTGCTTGACGCAGTTACGGGGCTGTCGGGTAGCGGGCCTGCATATGTATTTCTGCTGGCAGAGTCGCTAATTGCTGCAGGCGTTCAACAAGGTTTGACCGAGCAGGTTTCTAACGAACTTGTGCGGCAGTTGTTGGTGGGTTCTTCGTTGTTACTTGCCGAGAGTTCTGAAACGCCAGAACAGTTGAGAAAAAAAGTAACGTCACCAAATGGTACAACGGCTGCTGGAATAGCCGAGTTACTCGGTAAACAATTCGCTGAGATTATCGCGGGCGCAGTGAATGCCGCAACCGCTCGAAGCAAAGAACTTGGGAAATAATCTCGAAAATTTCTGTTGAAAGTTTTGTTTGGTATCCCTAATTTGTGTCTAAAGTGATTCTAGAAATGTCGCAAGATCACCGGACGGGGTAACCCCCCAACTGGGAGTCGCGCTCGCGAGAGCTGCGCCGTTTGAGCCGGTGCCGTC
>Ga0222713_10000747_pt1 | contig 36694 bp, 38 predicted proteins | sample C33_649DmetaG_FD_165061 | JGI IMG/M metagenome (GOLD analysis project Ga0222713, IMG submission 165061) | Estuarine water microbial communities from San Francisco Bay, California, United States - C33_649D | ecosystem: Environmental > Aquatic > Marine > Unclassified | place: USA: California... | reverse complement strand
CTTAATTTTTTGAATTTTTAAAGATTTCATGTTATAATGAAATTTAATAACACACTTAAACTTTTAACTATCTTATATTATGTCTATCACAAAATTTCTTGATCCAAAAAATGATGTTGCCTTTCGCCGTATATTCGGCACGGAGAAGAATAAAGACATTCTCATTCATTTTATTAATGACATACTGGAACTTAAAGATAGAGACAAAATCAAAGAGATCACATTTTTACCTACTATTACCGTGCCTGAAATTGCCGCTAAAAAGCAGAGCGTAGTTGACGTTTTATGTAAAGACGAAAACGGAGTACAGCTTATTATTGAAATGCAAGTAGCCCCTCAAGAGGGTTTTGAGAAAAGAGCACAATATTATGCGGCTAAAGCTTACTCTCGTCAGCTAAATAAAGGTAAGGAAGAAGGTGCTAGATATATTGATCTAAAGGCAGTAATATTTATTGCTATAACTGACAATATTATATTTAAAGATAAAATATTCTATAAGTCCGATCATATTATGCTTGATAAAGAATCATACGCTCATGATTTAAAAGATTTCTCTTTTACTTTTATTGAACTACCTAAGTTCAAAATCACTGATATAAATCTGCTTACTAACATTGTAGAAAAATGGTGCTTCTTTTTTAAGAATGCTGATAAAACTAGCGAAGCAGACTTGCGTAAACTAATAGGTTCTGACAATGTCATAGAGCGAGCTTACGAGGAGTTAAACCAATTTAACTGGACAGAAGATGAATTACTTACATATGAGCAAGAGACCAAACGTATCATGGATAATCAAGCAGCTGAAGATTACAAGATAAATCAAATAAAACAACAAATTATAGAAGCAGAAGAAAAAGCTGAAGCTAGGGGTGAAGCTAGAGGTGAAGCTAGAGGTGAAGCTAGAGGTAAGGCTGAACGTGATATTGAAATAGTACGAGCTATGTTAATAGACGGAGATTCTATGGAAAAAGTAGCTAAAATCACTGGTTTATCTATTGCTGAAATTGAAAAACTAAAATTCTCATGAGCGATAAAATATCTATAAGATTAAATCTTGTAGACTGTTATTTTTTGCCATAAAATAGAATTATCAAAGTAATTTTACTACTACAAATATACAAAATATTCTGTTATTTTCTTAATTATCATTGTGTAGCTAAGTTTAAATCTTTATCCTAATTTTAGTTTATAGATAATTTTTAATTCAGGTTATTATGTTAATTAATGGAAAACTAGCAGGACAAAATCTTCAGACAGACTTAGCTCACTTAGCATCTTTAGACTCTAGTTTTCCTGAATATTTAGGAACTAAATTACAATATGAGCCGCATTACAATGTGGCGCAGTTATATAATCAAGGGCAGCAATTTCTCCGACAAGGAAATACTCAAATGGCTCTGCAGCAGTTTCAAGCTTTAGAAAGTCAAGTGCCTAAGGACCATCCTAATAATCAATTTTTAGGACAAATATATTCTGATATTAGCTCGATTCAAGAAAAACAAGGTAATTATAAGGACGCTGAAGTAAATTGTAAAAAATCTATAGCAGAGTTTCAGAATAGCAAAAATTACTATTCTGCTGAATCATCTCATAAGACACTTGCAAATATACATAAAGCAAATGGATCTCTCGAAAATTACGAAAAGGAGAATCAAAATCTATTAAACGATAGTTTAACAAACAATGACCAAAATAAAGAATTAGAAGCACGACTAGCACTAGCTAGCATTAATAGAGTACAAAATAAGCATGAAGAAGCTCTAAAACATTATTCTAAATCTTATGATCTACAACAAGGTAAAATTGATTATGACGCAGTCAGAGTCGAACAACATGAAGTTGGATTTTCAAATCAAAAAATAGGAACAGATAATATACAACAATGTGTTGCGGTAATTTTGCATGATCCTATAACGAAAAAAACAGCTTTAGCGCATGTTGACAAATTTACCGATACTAGATCATTAGCCAATGTCGTTGCAAATTTTCCACCAGGTACAAAGTTAAATGCGTATTTAGTTGGAGGCAGAGATAGATCAGCGCAAAGCAAAGCAGTATCAGATGATAATATATCTAGAGTATTATCTGAACTAAATAATCATTCAGAAGTAGATATTAAATCAGCAGATATAGGAGACAAAGGAGCTCCTTCGGGAATTGTATTTGACCCACAAACTGCAGAACTTAAGCATGCAGTACCTGGTAAACATCACGAAACCACAAATGAAAGAAAATTGTTACATAATCTTCAACCTTCATTAAATTTTGCTTTTGATTTAACCAAATCTCCAGAAATGAAGAGTCCTACATTGACTAATTTTGATAAGGAATCATTAGTACAACGTTACTTAAGCACTCCAAAGGGACCAATCCAAAGTGAAGCATGGAATGCAAATATATTACATGAACCAGTTGCTAAAACTGTCGAAAAAATCAGGAAAGAATCACCCCAAATATTTGAATCAGCAGTAGTAAAGCACTTGAATGGTCCTTCAGGTGCAAAGCTCAGTATTGAGCAAAAAAAAATAGCGATGAATGATGTAAAAAATTTACTCGCTGACCCTAATAATAGTGTATCTAAAATAGAGAAATCTATAGAAAACCACATTCAAGGTAACAATGTTAATATACCAAAAGTATCTCCTATAGTATTACCGACTCATCCAGTTAAAACAATGCTGATAGCTACAGCTGTTGCTGTGGGAGCTGTGGCTGTGCTTGGGCCTTTTGGGTTGCCTGTGGCTGGCCTTGCTCTAGCCGTTGGAACTGGCGTTGCTATATATCAAGGTGTTAAAAGATACAAGCTTAATAAACAATATAAAGCGGAATTAGCTGCTGCAACTGGTAAAGACAAAGTGAAGGAGCAAGAAAAGGAAAAAGAAAAGGAAAAAAAGAAAGAGAAAGAAAAGGAGGAAGTAAAAGATAAAGTACAAAATGCACCAACGCGTGACCCATTAGTACAAAAAATGCAGGCTCAGCAGTCGCAATCTACGAATTATTCTCTTGGTACAATCGTACCATCACAAACGCCCAAATCTAAGTCATCACAGCAAAAGCAGCGCATGGAAGTAGTATGAATAAGTAGTGAACCCAAGGAACCAATTAATGAAACCAGATAGAAATTTATGAAAAGAATAGAAGTAAAAAGCAAAGAATATTACATTAGTCCAATCCAAGAAGACTTAATTTTATATACAACCGATTTAAATGAAGAAATAGCCTTTAGTATTTTTTCTGCACAGCTTAAGAAAGTTGGTCTTGCAAGAAATTTAGACCAAGATCAGTTAATTAAGTTCTTTAAGGAAATTAATCCTGACAACACTAAAATTTCTGGGTTAATAAAAGTTAGTATGATAGGGGGAACTGAGTCAAAAGATTCAAAAAATAGTTTGAGCAATCTATTTATGCAATTACAGTCTATAGACAATAATAATGATATTATCGATATAAAATCATGCGATACTTGCGAGAAAATACATCCTAATTCTTTAGAAGTTGATTGTTATCATGGAGGTATTCGTGGCTTTATTACATAAAATTATTGATAGAAAATATGTATTCACAGCTGAGATAATGTGTTGCTTTGATACCAAAAGGCAAGTTCTTCTGCTGGCATAACGTGAATTTAGGATAAGGAGGGTGTAGAATTAGATGTAAAATGTTCTTAGATGAGAACGTTCATCAAACTATACTGGACTGATTTATCAAGACAAATTTGAAGTTTGCTTGAATCTATAAAATATATTCCAGTTTGCTCACCTTTTAGCCTGACTAGTTTAAAATGATAAGAATATTTTGCTGGTAAAAAATATAGATAATAATTTTTCTTTTTCCAATTTGTGAAATATTTTACAAAAATTATCTATTAAATAATATGCAGTTATGATACATTTTTTCATGGGGATTTTATGTTTTTGTTGGATAATTAACATTATAATCCCTTTCAATACCCAGTGCAATCTATAGTTCAATCACCCCTTATCCTAAATTCGCGTTTTTAACATAAAAAATACCGAATCTCGTAACAAGATAAAACAAGATTCGGCATTAGTGTTTATATAGATTTAGAATCTATCAATTTTATTGTTTCTTCTATACCGTATAACTTGATGAAAGAACCAAGTCTTGGACCTTGAGGTGATCCAAGTAAAATTTCATATAGTTCTTTAAAAAAATCTCGTAAATTCTCATAACCAGCATCCATACCTATTGTATAAATTTGATTTTGAATTTCCTCTGCGCTTATATCTGGCGAAGAAGTAATTAACATTTTTTTAATCTGATTCAGTAAGTTCTTATGATTATCATTAGCTATCATATATTTCTTAGTTTTTTTTACAAAATCATTATAATAATTGGTTGCATAACCAATCATATGATCTAAATAAGGCGCATTCTGTGGATTGCTTTGAGGGGAATATTGAGTGATAAAACCCCATAATACAGACTTATCTTCTGGATTACATACAGCTGCTAAATTTAAAAGTAAACTAAAGCTTATACCGTAAGTATTGATTTTTGGTACATTACCAGCATGAATATGAAAAACTGGATTTATCAATTTTTTAGACACATCCTCTTCTTCGTGATATTTACTATTAAAAGCTAAATATTCATCAACAGCTTTTGGTATTACATCAAAATATAATCTTTTTGCTTTAGAAGGTGATTGATACATAAAAAGAGCTATGCTCTCAAGAGGAGCGTAATGTAGCCACTCATCAACACTTATACTATTGCCCTTGGATTTTGAAATTTTACTACCATCTTCATCAAGAAATAACTCATAGAAAAATTGTACAGGTGCTTTTCCTCCTAATATTTTACAGATGCTACTGTAAATTTCTCCATTGGGTAAATGGTCTTTACCATACATTTCGTAATCTACGTCAAGACTAGCCCAGCGCATACCAAAATCTGGTTTCCATTGTAATTTACAATTTCCACCGGTTACTTTAGTTTCTACGAGCTCATTTCTTTGGTTTCGATAAAACACACTGCCATTTTCTCTGCTTACTTTCTCTATTGAAACTTGAAGTATAACACCAGTTTCATGGCAAAGAGGCATAAAAGGTGAATATGTTTTTTGACGATCCTCCCGAAAAGTTGGAATCATTAAATTCATGATTTCATCATATTTATCAATTGTTTTAAGCATCATATGATCGAACATACCAGCTTTATAACATTCAGTTGCACTATAAAAACTATATTCAAAACCAAAACGATCTAAAAAAGATCTAAGCTTTGCGTTCATATAATGCCCGAAACTTTCTGTTTCTCCGAAAGGGTCAGGAATAGATGTAAGAGGTTTTCCTATATGAGGTATGATCATTTCCTGGTTTGGTATATTGGATGGAACTTTTCTAAGCCCATCCATATCATCAGAAAAACAAATTAATTTTGTAGGTATATCGCAAATTTGTTTAAATGCCTCTCTAACCATAGTAGTTCTAGTAACTTCAGCAAAAGTACCAATATGCGGTAGTCCTGATGGACCATACCCTGTTTCAAAAAGAATATATCCTTTTTGCGGAGCAACTCCACCTATTAAATCATAAATTCTCTTAGCCTCTACGAATGGCCAAGCGTTTGACTTCATTAGATCATCAAAATTAAATTTCATAAAACCCCAAAAATATTCTTGCAAATTATCTAGAGCATTATAACCTATATTAAATAAAAAATCACATATCAATTATAAAAAACTTATGCAGGTAAAAAATCCTTACATTTTATTAATATTACTTTCCGGTTTCTGTTTAATGAGTGCTTATTTTGTTGAGTATGTAATGCAATTAAAGCCGTGCTCCTTATGTGTTTATCAAAGATTTCCATATTTGATTTTGATTGTGATTTCATTAATAGCCGTCGCTGAAAAAAATTATAAAAAATATAATAAATATCTGATAGTTACATTAATTATTGCAATAATTATAGCTGGTTATCATACGGGGGTTGAAAAAGGTGTTTTTGAATTATCTAGCCTATGTAAGCCATTAATTTCTGTAACAAATGATATTTCAATTAGTGATTTTACAAAAATATTATATAATCAAGACATTGTTATGTGTAATAAACCAGCTTTAGTAATATTTAATTTATCAATGACCGAATGGAACTTATTGTTGAATTTAACTCTATTGATTTTTTGTATTAAATTTAGCAATTTCCAAGAAAAATAATTGAAGGGTAACAAATGCCAAAGCCATTTTTTAGTAATAATCATAATAAAATTATTCAAGAGATTATTCGTGTTAACCATGCTGGTGAGTTTGGAGCTCAAAAAATATATCAAGGGCAGATAAACTATACCAAAAATATTGAAGATCAAAAAATACTTAAACATATGTTGGATCAGGAGCAAGAACATCTTGAATATTTTAGCAAGAAAGTTCAAAAAGGTTTATCACGACCAACTTTTTTAATGCCAATTTGGTCCATAGGAGGCTATCTAATAGGTGCAATATCAGCAAAAATAAGTATGAAATTAGCTATGATAGTTACTGAAAATGTTGAAACAGTAATAGAGGAGCATTATTCTGATCAGATCAAATATCTTAAGAATCAAAAAACAGAAAGTTCAATGTTAAAAAAGATTGAAAAATTCAAAATTGATGAAATAGATCATAAAAATATTGCTAATATAGCTATAAAAAATAATAATAGTTTTGGTAGTTTTCTTGGAAATTGCATCAAAATTATTTGTAGATCAGCAATTTTCTTAAGTAAAAAAATATAATAATATTTGAATTATGAAGTTATTTTTAATGAGGCATGCAGAGGCTCAAGAACCAAGGCAAATAGATGATATTTTTAGGGAATTAACTAACAAAGGTATTGAGGAAGCAAGGGAAGCAACGAAATTTTTACAAAATTATCAAATTGATAAAATATTAGTATCTTCTGCAAAAAGAACCATACAGACTGCGGAAATCATTCAAAAGAAATTAATCTCTACAAACTTTGAGGTTTTATCAGAGTTATATGCAAGTAGTGCTAGTAAAATAATAGAAATTATTTCAAAACAAGATGATAAAGACAAGACAATACTGCTTATAGCCCATAATCCGGGAATATTTGATGCTGCTTTGAATTTGACAAACCCTGACTCTTCAAAATATGATTTATTAATTGAAAATGGTATGCCAACTGCTAAGATCATAGATCTAGATTTTCCAGAATTAAAAAATTGGTCTGAGATACTAGAAAAAGAGAGAAATTATTGCAATTAAAATCATTTTTACATATTATTTCAAATAATAATATATCAATAGTCTTGTTAGCAATGCATGGAAAATCTACTATAGATATTGACTCTGGTAAGTGAATCACTTATGATTTCATTTCTATTTGGTGTAATGATCTTTTTTTAACGGAACATTTATATTTGAGGCAACTAAGAATTGAATGAATCCCAAAAACCTATTATCGAATTAAAGAATATAAGCAAAAGCTTTAATTCGGAATCAATTTTAAGCAATTTTAATTTCACCCTCTACGAAAATAAATTTATTACAATACTAGGACCATCTGGTTCTGGTAAAACTACTATCATAAAATTAATAGCTGGCTTTGAGTCTGTAGACACTGGTGAGATAATACTTAATAATATAAAAGTAAATAATATACCACCTAATAAACGAGAGGTTAATACTGTATTTCAGAATTATAGTTTGTTTCCTCATATGACTGTATACGAAAATATCGCTTTTGGTCTTCGTATGAAAAAAAAGAACAAAGATTATATTGAACAAGCCGTAACTGAAGTTCTTAAAATGATTAAGATGGAAAATTTTGCCTCTAGAAAACCAGATCAATTATCTGGTGGACAGCAACAAAGAGTAGCTGTTGCAAGGGCAATTGTGAACAAACCGCTAATTTTACTTTTAGATGAACCACTTAGCGCTTTAGATGAAAAACTTAGGAAAGAAATGCAAGTGGAGCTAAAATCTATTCAACAAGATTTGGGGATCACCTTTATATTAGTAACTCACGATCAGGAAGAAGCTCTATCTATATCCGATACCGTAATAGTCTTAAATAATGGTAAAATAGAACAAATCGGTTCACCTAAAGAAATATATGAACATCCTGTCAACAGTTTTGTAGCTAGTTTTGTAGGGGAGTTAAATATACTGGATGCTAAAATCAAAACTATTAATCAAAACCAGCTAACAATAGTTGTTGAAGAAATTTATACATATCAGATACAGAATAAAAATAACTTTGTTGTCCAAGATAAAATTAAATTGTTAATTAGACCTGAGAAATTAAGATTAGCTTTGTCAAAAGAAAAATCAACTTCAAATAATCTAAAAGGTCAAATTATCGAGATAAGATATAGGGGATCATTACTTGATTATATAATACTTATTAATAATACCAAAAAACTTACGGTAACAATGTTACAAAACAAAGATGCAAATATTTTTAACTATAATATAGGTATGGATGTTTTTGTTGAGTGGGATGTTGGTTGCGAGGTTTTAACTCAATGATTAATAAAGATTTATTCAAATATTCTAGTATTCTAATCATTGTATTTTGGTTAACGATTTTTGTTATTGTGCCAAATCTTGGGGTTCTGGCTATTTCTTTTTTAGAAAAAGGAGAAATGAATTTTGTAAAATTTGCTTTTACTTTGGATAATTACAAAAAACTATCATCTCTGATGTATATTAAAGTTTTTGTGAAAACCTTTGGTATAGCTTTTTATGTTACCATAGTATGTTTATTATTTAGTTATCCTTTTGTTTATGCAATCTCTCAAACTATTCAAAATAAGGTTATAAAAGATTTTTTATTAATCTTGGTAATAGTACCTTTCTGGACTAGCTCGTTAATTAGAACTTATGCTATGATGATAGTTTTAAGAACAAATGGTATAATAAACAATAGTTTGATAAATATTGGTTTTATCAATGAGCCAATTGAATTTTTATATAACTGGATTGGAGTAAGTATTGGTCTTATATATTCATTGTTGCCCTTTATGATATTACCACTCTATACTTCTTTTGAGAAATTTGATCGAAATTACATTAATGCAGCCCAAGATTTAGGAGCTAGTAAAATTAACATCTTACTGAAAATTATTATACCGCTTACTAAATCTGGAATAACATCAGGATGTATTTTGGTATTTTTATCAACATTAGGGATGTTTTTTATTCCAGAACTTCTTGGAGGTAGTAAAGAAATATTAATAGGAAATTTAATAAAGAATCAATTTTTAATTGCAAGAAATTGGCCTTTCGGCACAGCAATAGGAACAATGTTAACTATTATTGTAACAGTATTGATCCTTTTTTATGCTAGAAACACAAAAAATACTGACCATTTAGTGGTGTAATAAATGAATAGATTAGCAAGATTATATTCTATATTAATTTACATATTTCTATATTTTCCTATTTTTATACTCATAATTTATTCATTTAATTCTTCAAAATATGGAACAAGTTGGCAAGGATTCACCATAGATTGGTATAAAAAACTATATACCAATAACTTACTTATTGATTCAACAAAAAACTCTTTTCTAATTGCTGGGCTTTCTGCTTCTATATCTACTTTCATAGGAACTATATCAGCTTTAGCTTTATATAGTTACGAATTTAAAGGAAGAAAGATTTTTTCTTTCATCGTGTATGTTTTGGCTATTTCTCCAGATATTATAATGGGTATAAGCCTATTAATCTTATTTAACCTTGTAAATATGAATTTAGGATTTTGGAGTTTATTACTTTCTCATATAACTCTTAATTTACCATTTATTATAATTATAATTATTGCACGCTTAAAAACTTTTAACAAAAATCTAATCAATGCAGCAAAAGACCTTGGTGCTCCTGAATGGATTATATTTAGTAAAATTATCTTTCCACTTATTCTGGCATCTATTATCTCTGCTTGGTTGCTTGCATTCACTTTATCTCTAGATGATGTGGTAATTAGCTTTTTTGTGACAGGACCAAACTTTGAGGTGCTACCATTAACCTTATTTTCAATGGCGCATTTAGGTATTAAATCAGAGATTAATGCACTTTGCACCGTGATTTTTATACTAACTTTAGTTTTAATTTTTATATCTCATTTTATTTTTAGGAAAAAAACATGAAAAAATATTTAATTTTAGTTTGTGTTTTTTTAGGAAATAATTTTTATGCATTAGGCAATGAGCTTAATTTATATATTTGGTCAGAATATTTACCAGAGTCTATTATTGAAAAATTTACTGAAGAAACTGGTATCAAGATAAATCTTTCAACTTATGATAGTAACGAGAGTTTATATACAAAAATAAAATTATTACATAATTCTAAATCTGGTTATGATTTAGTTGTTCCTTCTACTTATTTTGTTAGTAAAATGAGAACTGAAGGATTACTTATGGAGCTGGACAGATCTAAAATAGATAATTTTAAAGATATTAATGAAAATTTAATCGATCAGTCTTTTGATCCAAAAAATAAATATAGTATACCTTATCTGTGGGGTAGTACAGCGCTTTGTTATAATGATAAATATATCAAGGAGAATGTTGATAGTTTTAACATATTATTTGATCCAAAATATGCGCATAAAATTCTTTTAACAGATGATTTAAGAGAGGTGTTTCATATTGCTCTAAAATTATTAGGATACAGTGGTAATGATACTAATGAAGAGCATATAGAACAAGCTTATGAAAAACTAAAAACTTTAATTCCTAATGTAAAAATTTTTAATTCATTTTCTCCTAAATTGAACTATATCAACGAAGAGGTGATTTTAGGAGTAAATCATAATGGAGAAGCTTATCTTGCGTCTTTAGAAAACCCTGATATTAAATATGTTTATCCAAGAGAAGGTTCTATCCTTTGGGTTGATAGTTTAGTTATCCCTTCTAACGTGAAAAATATTGAAAATGCTTATAGATTTATTAATTTTCTTTTAAGACCAGAAATTGCTAAAGAAATTAGCGAAACTACAGGCTTTGCAACAACAAATAAAGCGGCTATGCTTTTATTGCCAAAAGAAATTCAAAATAATCCAACAATATATCCTAGCAAAGAAATTTTGGATCAAGGGGAATTCCAAAATGACGTTGGTGAAGCAATTGTTATTTACGAAAAATATTGGGAAATGCTCAAATTAGGTCAGTAGTTAGGCAGGATTTCTTGTGAGTTTATAGAGTTTCGTAAATTTCTATTTCATATTTGTTGTTGTTGTGTATAATCTCTATTGTTAACAATATAGCTTAATTTTATAGGCGAATTAATATAAGTAACTATATATATTATGATAGCTCAATGAATAAACGTAAATCTATTTTTTTATCGGCTATTTCTGGTAATATATTAGAGTATTATGATTTTACCGTATACGCAGTTTTTTCTTTGTCTATAGGTCAGGCATTTTTTCCGTCAGATTCACAATTAAGCCAAACATTATCAAGTCTATCGGTTTTTGCTGTTGGTTTCTTAATGAGACCAATTGGGGGTATTGTTTTTGGTTATATAGCTGATAAATACGGAAGAAGAGTTTCGCTCATTATCTCAATGCTTGGCATGACCACAACTACATTTATTATTGGATTTATACCTACTTATAGTGAAATAGGTTATAGCGCACCTATCTTGCTTGTAATTATGAGATTAATTCAGGGGTTATGTATTAGCGGAGAAGGAGCTGGAGCTGCAATATTCATCCTAGAGCATTATCAAAATCTTCGACCTGGCTTTACTGCTGGAATAGTGCATGCTTCAAATATTGCTGGCACTTTGCTTGCTAGTGTTGTTGGTATTATTTTAGAACAATTACTTCCTGGGTTAGATTTTGCTTGGAGGTTTGCCTTTATTCTTGGAGGAATGATGGGCATAGTGGGTTTTTATTTGAGGCTTAGAGTTTCGGAAACGCCAATATTTCGGATATTAGCAGAAAAAAAACGGACGTTAAAAATGCCTTTTGCTCATGTTGTGCGAAGTTCTTGGCCAGCTATGCTAATAACTTTTTGTCTTGGAGGGGCTGCAAGTAGTATAGTATATATTGTTAAAACATATATAAATGTTTTTCAGTGTGAAGTACTTGGTTTTGATAAAACTACAGCTTTAATATACCTTTCATACTCTTCTATAATAATGATGCTTAGCATGCCCCTATCTGGCTATATCTCAGATCATATTGGCAGATTTAGAATGATTGTAATATCTTCTTCAGCGATAGTTCTAATTGCTATACCTAGCTTTATACTTCTTTCATACGTAGAAATCTGGAAACAGATGATCGCTTTAACTTTAATCTCCATGCTTGGAGGGTTTATAGCTGGCACTGCTTATATATTTATAATTTCTTTGTTTTCGCCAGAAGAGCGCTTTACTGGTGTGGCATTTAGTTACAATCTAGGTGTAGCCTTGTTTGGTGGTACTTCAGCAGTGATTTCTAGGTGGCTTGTAGAAGCAACAGGTTTATATTATGCTCCTGCATTTTATGTTACTCTTACTTCATTAATGTTTCTGTCTGTGATTTATATTATGAAAAATACTATCATTAATTTAATCAACGCTAATTTAAAGCCACAATGAAATCTTACAGATTAGGTCTATTTGCTGAATATTTGGCAATGCTGATTTATAAGATCAAGTTTTACAATATAGTTCATCATCGTAAGAAAAATTTTGTTGGAGAAATTGACATTATTGCTTGCAAAGGAAAACAAATAGTATTTATTGAAGTAAAAGCTAGGAAAAATAATATTACTGAAAACATAGTTTCGCAAAATCAACAAAACAGAATTAAACGTTCAGCTGAATTATTCTTGAGTTATAATCATAAATATGATGGTTATGATATAAGGTTTGATTTGGTTTTTATTCAGCCATATAAATGGCCTATAATAATAAAGAATGCTTGGTAAAATTTGCTAAGGAAAAATAAATATTTTGATCTTAGATTATCTAACTATTTAAAAAAATCAACCTTAACTAGATCTAGACTTTAAATTAATAAACTATTATAGTGAATATACTAATACAACTATTAAATCAGTTAATATGAGCATAAAAATTCACAATAAGGATGATTTTGATAAAATGCGAGCAGCTGGAAAACTAGCTGCGGAGACTCTTGATTTTATAACAGATTATGTCAGACCTGAAGTCACAACAAATTATCTTAACGATCTATGTCATGAATTTATTATTTCTCGTGGTGGGTTAGCTGCGCCCCTTAATTACAAGGGTTTTCCTAAATCAATATGCACTTCGGTAAATCATGTAGTATGTCATGGTATACCTTCTGATAAGAATCTCAAGAAAGGTGACATAATTAATATTGATGTAACAGTTATATTAGATGGTTGGCATGGTGATACTAGTAGGATGTTTTATGTAGGTGAGGTAGCCATAAAGCCAAAACGTCTTATCCAAGTTACTTACGAGGCTATGATGATAGGTATAGAGATGGTAAAACCAGGAATAAAACTAGGAGATATTGGTCATGCTATTCAAAAATATGTTGAAAAACATAATTATTCAGTAGTAAGAGATTATACTGGTCATGGTATTGGCAGGATTTTTCATGACGAACCAACGATTCTGCATTATGGGAAAGCTGATACGGGTCTTACCTTAAAAGAGGGTATGTTTTTTACGATCGAGCCTATGGTCAATGCTGGTAGTTACGAAACTATTTTGAGCAAAATTGATGATTGGACTGTGACTACAAGAGATAAATCTCTATCAGCTCAGTTTGAACATACAATCGGTGTTACTAGCAGCGGATTTGAGATTTTTACCAGTTCACAGAAGAATCTATTATATCCTCCTTATGCAAATAGATAAGGCAAAGCTGCCACATTATGTTGGTCATAGAAAACGTCAGAAAGAAAAATTCCTTAACAATTCATCATGTAGTTTTAGTGATTATGAATTAATTGAATTAATGCTTTTTCAGTTAATTCCAAGAAAAGATGTAAAACCACTAGCAAAAGAACTGTTGAATAAATGTGGTAATTTAAATAATTTGATTAACTCAAATCAGGAAAATTTAGCTGAGGTCAAAGGGTTTACGCAAAGTGTTTTTATGAATCTAAAGATAATAAAAGAAATTATAAATAGAGTTCTGGCACACCAAGTTCTTAATCAAAATGTTATTGGTTCATGGAGTGCTTTGCTTGAGTACTTGAAATTTAATATGAGTAATTTACGAATTGAACAATTTCGCGTCTTATTCTTGAATAAAAAAAATATTTTAATAGCTGATGAAATAATGGCAAATGGTACTATTGATCAAACACCCGTTTATCCTAGAGAAATCATAAAAAGAATTTTACTTCATGAGGCTGGTTCAATTATTTTGGTGCATAATCATCCAAGTGGTAATGCAAAACCTTCAAATGCTGATATTGATTTAACTACCCAAATTATTAACGCCTGTAAGACGGTAAATGTAAGTGTGCATGACCATGTAATTATTGGTAAAGGAGAATATTACAGTTTTAAGACTAATATGTTGTTATGATTTATGTAATTCCGCTTTCAATACTGATTTTAGTATCTTTTTTACTATCGATCCTTTTAGTAAAAGGATCGATAGTTGTGATGTGTAAATTTAATATTGTTGATAAACCAGATCAAAGAAGGGTTCATTCTAAAGTTACGCCAAGAGGTGGAGGCATTGCATTTGTAATAACATTCTGCTTATTATTGCCAAGTTTTGAATATTTCTACTTAGGCAATTTTTATAATTCTTTTAATATTATTTCAATATTTGTACCTATAGCATTAGTGTCATTCTGGGATGATGTATCGGAGATACCTATATTATTTAGATTATTAATACATATTTTATGTTCTGTTCTTGCTGTTATGTGGCTTATACATCCAAATAAGATATTACATAGCGAGTTATCATTAAATATAGATTTATTTATAGGATCTTTTGCTTTGTTAACATTTTTAAATGTTTATAATTTTCTTGATGGCATTGATGGAATCACTGTGTCCGAGTCAATTCACCTTTCAATTACAATATTACTTCTTTGTTTTTTAAAATATGATATTATACCAGATGTATGGATAATAATTACAGTAGCTTGTATTATTCTTGGGTGGTCATGTGGATTTATCTTATTTAATTGGCAGCCAGCTAGTATCTTTATAGGAGATGTTGGTAGTATTGGTCTTGGATTCTTAATTGGCTTTTGTCTCTTAGTAGTTGCTTCTGGTAGTGATCGTCTTTTTGCTGCTTGTGTTATATCTTCTTTATATTATATTGCAGATGGTGGTCTTACTTTGTTAATTAGATTGGTAAAAGGAGAAAAATTTTGGCAACCGCATCTACAGCATTTTTTTCAAAAAGCTGTAATAAAAGGATCAAGCCATAAAACTGTTGTTTTAAGGATAATACAATGTAACTTTATTCTTATGATACTTTCAGTAGGATCTTTATTTTATCCTATTATTTGTATTATTCTTGCTTTATTAACTGTTGTAATCACTCTTATTAGATCAGTAATATGAAACCTATAATTGATGATATTAACAAAATTATCTATAAAATATATAAAACTAAACACCCAATATTAGGGGAACTAATTCTGAATTGGTCGAAAATTGTTGGAATAAAATATAGTAATAACACATCGCCATTTAGAATTACTACTACAAAAGAGAAGAAACAGAGAATTAATATATTACTTGTAGAAGTTGATAATTCTAGCACATCTGTTGAAATGTCGTTTCAACAAGATATTATTATTGAGCGAATGGCTGTATATATGGGGTATAAAGCTATAAATAAAATTAGAATGATTGTAAAACTGTAAATGATGAGTGATAATGATTTTACTATAGAAGTAACTAGGGTTATTAATTTGATTGCAGCTGCAATAGAAGAAAATGACACCGATGGAAATATAGATGTCGATATAAATGGAGATATATTAAATATTATTACAAAAGATGGAACATTTGTTATTAATAAGCAATCTTATGTTCAAGAAATCTGGCTTTCTTCACCAGTAACTGGTCCTTATCATTTTTTTCATGATGGCGAGATATGGAAATCGAAAGCAGGAGATGATTTGTTTAAGGTTTTATCCAATGACTTGAAAATTAAGATTAAGAATTTATAGTTTGTGCAAGCATATGAATGATAATATAAAATCCCTATTAAGATACCTCAAAAATTATAAAACTAATCTAATTATAGTGTTTTGTTCATTATGTATTGTTGCTATTGCAGTACTTGGTTTTGGAATGATTTTTAGACATTTAGTAGATAATGGTCTTTCTGGGAATCTTAGTTCAATCAATAATTCCATTTTTCTTATTTCATTACTTATTGGAGTATTTGCGGTAGGTAGTTTTTTTCGTTCTTACTCTATTAATTTAGTTACAGAAAAAATTATTGCTCAAATAAGATCCGATAGTTACAGGAAATTACTTCGCTTAGAAATCTCTTCTTTTGAAGAAATAAAAATTGGTGATGTAATCTCAAGATTAGGCTCTGATCTTGAATCAGTTGGTACTTTAATAACCAATTTCTTATCTTTTTTTATTCGTAATTCTATTATGCTGCTTGGGGCTATAATTTTGATGTTTCTGCAAAGTCCTAAATTATCTTTACTTGTTATTTTTAGTATACCAGTTTTACTTGTACCTCTTTTGCGTTTGAGTAAACATGTTCGGAGTATTTCTAAAAAAGTCATGGCAGAAAGATCAGAATTATCATGTTTTATAGAAGAAAATTTTTCAGCTATTAGAACTTTATATTCTTTTAACCAACAAAAACATTCAGGAGAGAAGTTTAATGAAAAAATAGCTGCATATCTTAAACATTCAGGTAAAAGGCTTAAGTTAAGGTCTTTATTTTTTGCAATGTCTATTATTGCTATATTTGGATCGATCACTATGGTGATATGGGTAGGTAGCATGGACATAATTGATGGTAAAATGACTTCAGGTCAGATGATCTCATTTATATATTATGCAATGATTGTTGGTGTGAGCGCAGGTGGTATTGCCGAGTTATTTAGTGAAATCCAAGGGCCGCTCTCTGCTCTTGATCGGGTTTTCGATTTACAAACAGAGGTTAAGTCCTCCAGTAGTTTAGATTTAACTAAAGAAAGTTTAAAGAATTTTAAAAATATACCACAAAATTATGATATTTCTTTTGAAAATTTAAGTTTTTTCTATCCTGCAAGAGCAGATATTTTAGCTCTTGAGAATATTAGTTTTCATATCAAGCAAAATCAATTTACAGCTATAGTAGGAAAATCTGGTTCAGGTAAAAGTACTATTATGCAGTTAATACTTAAATTTTATTCTCATCAATCTGGAAGGTTAACAATAGCTGGTAATGACATAAATTCTTATGATATTTTTGATATACGCAAAATAATTGCTTATACCCCTCAAGATCCTAATATTTTTTCTGGTACTATAAGATATAACATTATGTTTTCTAACCCTTGTGCCAAAGAAGAAGATGTGCAAGAGGTAATTCATTTATGCGGGATAGATAAATTTATAAATCATCTACCAGATGGTATTGATACTGAAATTGGTGAGAAAGGTGTTAGAATGTCTGGGGGGCAAAAACAAAGAGTAGCAATAGCTAGATCTCTTTTATATAAACCAGAAATCCTGCTTCTTGACGAAGCAACAAGCGCTCTTGACAGTGAAAGTGAAAAAGAAATACTCGATAATATAAAAAGAATTATGCATGGTAAGATGGTTATTTCAATAGCTCATCGTATTTCTTCTATACAAGAGTTTGATAATATTTTGATAATAGATAATGGAAAATTATCTGCTCACGGCACACATTCAAATCTACTAAAAACTTCTGATATCTACAATAATCTATATAAGAAATCTATAACTTAAAGCCTAAATCACTAATCTAACATTAACATTTAATATTAGTATTATATATATTATTCCAAACTTTATCCCACCCTGATTTGTGATCTATGTTTGGAAAAGTTTTTTGTTTTACACAAACAGAATTTGATTTTTCAACATATTTTTCTGCTATAAAAGGTGGTATAACTTTATCTTTACCACCTGAAAGATGTAATTGTGGTATATTATTTATTAATTTTGCATAATCTATCGGATTTAATGATCCACTAAGTGGGCTTACCTTATGATGATTGGAAAAAGCAGTGTGATCCAAATTACCTGCTATAGTTATAATGTCCTTAATCATGTTATTTCTTGCGGCAACTAGAACTGCTATACCACCACCACCAGAATAACCGATTAAGCTAAATTTATGTTGGTGGGAATTTATTTTATTTATAACATCATTAATAGCATTTACTGAATCATCAGAAAATCTTTTAACTGTCCAATAAGATGGGTTGCATTTAGGGTTTAGCTCCATTGGTGTATATTGGCAAGGTCTTGCAACATAAACTATATTCGGTCTTTCATCCATTGCTGCAAGGCTTAGTAACATTTGGCTGATTGGCGTAGGGTTTGCTGAAGGTCTGTCACCATTAACACCATAAGTTATACCATCACCCTCAATATAAAAGACATAAGGTTCTGAGCTATTATCAATTTTTTGATATGTTGTGATCAAGAAATCCCCACCTTTGACTAACACTTTTTTAAAATTTTGGGTGGGAGATGAACAGGAAATGAGTAAAATTGATAAGAGGATGTTATAAAAAAAATATTTTATTTTATTCATAACATGTTACAGGTCTAGTATAAACATATTCCCAAATCTTATTCCAACCATTTTTATGATTTAAATCTGGAAAAATTTCTTGCTTAACGCAAAAAGAAGATGATTCTTCAACATATTTATCTGCTATAAAAGGAGGAGTAATTATATCTTTACCACCAGAAATATGTCGCTGTGGTATATTATTTATTAATTTTGCATAATTAATCGGATTTAGTGAACCAATCATTGGAGGAACATTGTGATAATTAGTAAAAGCACGACTATCTAAGTAACCCGCTATGGTAATTATATCTTGTACCATAGGGTTTCTTGCTGCAATAAGTACAGCTATACCACCGCCTGCAGAATAACCAACTAAACTAAATTTTTGATTTTTAGAGTTTATTTTTTTTATAACATCGTTGATAGCAGTTACTGACTTCTCAGACAATCTTTTGTCTGTCCAATAAGATGAATCGCATTGAGGATTTAATCCCATTGGTGTGTACTGACAAGGCATTGCAATATAAACAACATTTGGTCTTTTATCCATTGCTGCAAGATTTATAAACATTTGTCTTTTAGGTGTGGGGTTACTGGAAACCTTGTATTTATCAGAAAAAGAATACTGATCCCCTTCGATATAAAAGACATAAGGTTCGTATTTGTTTTCAATTTTTTGATATGTAGTAATCCAAAAATCCCCACCTTTTACCAGTGTTTTTTCAAAATCATAAAGTTTACCCATAGCAAAAGGAGTATTGTTTAGAGCCGGATTTTGGCAAGAAGAAAGACTAAATAAGGTCGCAATTATGGCAAAACTAAGTTTAAAAAGGGATTTCATCATCTAGCTCACTATTATCAAAGTTAGGCATGCCATGATTATTGTTATTTGTTTCGAATGTCGAAGCCCCGACTTTGCTATCAAGAAGAATTAACTTTGCGTTAAATCCTTGCAAAACTATTTCAGTAGTGTATTTTTCTTGACCGTTATTATCAACCCATTTTCTTGTCTGTAACTGCCCTTCTATATATAATTTTGATCCTTTTTTTATATAGTTTTTGACAAGACCGACTAAACCTTCAGTAAAAACAACGATACGATGCCATTCTGTTTTATCTTTTTTCTCTCCTGTAACTTTATCTTTCCAGCTTTCGCTTGTTGCTATGCTAAAACTTGCAATTTCTCTGCCATCAGAAGTGCTTCTAATATCTGGATCTTTACCTAGATTACCTATTAATGTAACTTTATTTAAACTGCCAGCCATTGTTTATATACCTTGGTTTTTTCTATAATTTAACTAGCTATATCATATTTACAATCCTCTTTCAAAGAGATTTTGTTTTTTATTAAAAATAACCTATATATCTTATGAGTTATAAGTAATTTTTTCTATATTAAATTATTTAATCTTGCATTATAGAGTTTTTGACGTTTATAATGATTGAAAAGTTGTTAATCTTATGGTTGTAGAAATATGCAAGAATTTATTCAAGTTAGAGGTGCCAAAGAACATAATTTAAAAAATGTTAATGTTGACATACCAAGAAATAAATTCGTTGTGATAACAGGTCTAAGTGGCTCAGGGAAGTCGTCGTTAGCTTTTGATACTATCTATGCAGAGGGTCAAAGAAGATATGTAGAGAGTCTATCTTCGTATGCAAGGCAGTTCTTGCATTTGCAAAATAAGCCTAGTGTAGAGTCAATATCTGGATTGTCACCAGCAATTGCTATTGATCAAAAAACCACCTCCAAGAACCCAAGGTCCACAGTTGGTACTATCACTGAAATCTATGATTATTTAAGACTTTTATATGCTAGAATAGGAGTGCCTTACTCTCCTGCTACAGGATTGCCAATAAAAAGCCAATCTATTTCTGAAATGATTGATATAGTAAATTCGTTTCCACCTGAAACAAAACTATATATTCTTTCACCAATTATTCGTGGGCAAAAAGGAGAATTTCGAAGAGAAATAGGAAATATAAAAAAACATGGTTTTCAAAGAATATTTCTTAATGGCGAACTTTGTGAAATAGATGAATTACCAAAAATTGACAAAAACAAAAAGCATACTATAGAAGTTATTGTTGACCGAATTGTTATAAATGATGATCTTGGTAATAGGGTAGCAGAGAGTTTGGAAATGTCCCTGCAAATGGCGGATGGAATAACATATATAGAAATTGTTGAATTGCCAGAAGGGTGTAAACTTTCTTATAAAAAAGGTGATAGAATAACTTTATCAGAGAAATATTCTTGTCCTGTTTCTGGATTTAGATTAGAAGAAATTGAGCCTAGAATTTTTTCATTCAATAGCCCTTTTGGTGCTTGTCCAAAATGCGAGGGTCTTGGTAAAGAATCTTTTTTTGACGAAGAATTAATAGTACCAGATAATACTCTATCAATCAGTGAAGGAGCTATTATACCATGGAGCAAATCTTTATCTAAATTTTTTCTTGATACTTTGGATTCCTTGGCAAAACATTACGATTTTAAATTGACCACTCCGTTTGGTCAATTACCTAAAGAAATTAGAGATGTCTTGTTTTATGGCTCAAGAGAAGAGAATATTAAATTCGAATATCATGATGATCGCAAATCAGAAATAATAGAACAACCTTTTGCAGGCATAATACCAAGCTTGGAGGAAAAATTTCGTAAAGTTAATACCGCTTGGATGAAAGAAGATTTATCGCGCTTTCAGTCTAAACATAACTGCAAGGAATGTAGCGGTTACAGACTAAAGCCTGAGTCATTATGTGTTAAAATAGGAGATCTAAATATCGGTCAAGTTTCTCACAAAACAATTACCAAGTCTAAAAAATGGTTCGATGAATTAAATTCAATTTTAAGTCCAAAACAACAGTTGATTGCAGAGCGTATTATTAAAGAAATTAGTGAAAGAATGGATTTTTTAATTAATGTTGGTTTGGATTATTTAAGCTTGTCTCGTGAATCTGGAACTTTATCGGGTGGAGAAAGTCAGCGCATTAGACTTGCATCTCAGATTGGCTCGGGTCTTAGCGGGGTATTATATGTCCTTGATGAACCATCGATAGGTTTGCATCAAAGAGATAATGCGCGTCTTATTGCAACTTTAAAAAAATTAAGAGATCTTGGGAACACAGTTCTTGTAGTAGAACATGATGATGACACTATGATTGAGTCTGACCATATAATTGATGTTGGCCCTGGTGCTGGAATTCATGGTGGTAATATAGTTGCAGAAGGTACCCCCGAAAAGATTAAAGAATCGGAACAAAGTATAACAGGTCAGTATTTAAGTGGTAAAAAATTTATACCAGTTCCAAGTGAAATTAGATCAGGGCATCAAAACAAGGAAATTGTGCTATCAGGAGCAAAATCAAATAATTTACACAATCTAACTTTTAGACTAAAACTTGGTACTTTTACTGCCGTAACAGGTGTTTCTGGTAGTGGGAAATCTTCATTAATAATTCATACTTTTTATAAGGCTGCTTTAAAATATTTAGAACCGAGGGCTAAAATTTATCCTGGAGAGTTTGATTCAATAAAAGGTCTTGAATATATAGATAAAGTAATTGATATTAATCAATCTCCTATTGGAAGAACACCACGTTCAAATCCTGCAACTTATACTGGGGCTTTTACTCCAATTAGAGACTGGTTTACAGATTTACCAGAATCTAAAATTCGTGGTTATAAAGTTGGGAGATTTTCATTTAATGTGAAAGGTGGTAGATGTGAATCTTGCCAAGGTGATGGTTTAATAAAAATAGAAATGCACTTTTTACCTGATGTGTATATTAATTGTGACGTTTGTAATGGTAAAAGATATAATAGAGAGACTCTGGAAGTTAAATATAAGGGTATGAATATTGCTGATGTTTTAGATATGACGGTCGAAGATGCTACAAACTTTTTTGAAAAAGTACCTAACATTTATGAAAAACTAGTAACATTAAAAGAAGTTGGTCTTGGTTATATTAAGATTGGTCAATCAGCTACTACACTTTCCGGGGGAGAAGCTCAAAGGATAAAATTGGCAAAAGAACTATCCAAGCGTTCAACAGGCAAAACTTTATATATTCTAGATGAGCCAACTACTGGTTTGCATGTAGATGATATAAAAAAATTACTTGATGTTTTACATAAACTTGTGGATAAAGGAAATACAGTTTTAGTTATTGAACATAATATGGAGGTAATTAAAACAGCTGATTATGTTGTGGATATTGGACCAGAAGGCGGAGAAAAAGGAGGAGAAATAGTTGTTGAAGGTGCTCCTGCTATCGTGGCAAATTGCAAAGAAAGTTATACAGGTCTTTATCTAAAAAAATATCTACCTTCAGGGGAAATATGTAGTTGAAACTAATTTTTAGTCTTTTTTTGTAGAACAACTGCATTACTGCAGTTAAAAAATTCATAAAATACGGTTTTTCTGAAGATCAAAGCGAGTTTGTTATGTTTGGCTCAGTTTTGATAATTCTAGCTATCAGATAGTTATGTAGCATTAGCCCTGAATCTGATAATTTTAAAATACCATTACTTAAAGAAACTAATTGATGATCAATATATTGTTTCAAGATATCTTGATTTAAAATATCAAAAAACTTTAACTGTAAAAGTTTTTCCACGGATTTTTCTTTTATACCATTTGCAAGTCTTGTTCCCATCATTATCATTTCCTCAATAATTTCATTAGTAGAAAGATTTATGTTATTCTGAATTCCATGACCTTGAGAATTGACGGAATCTAGCCATTTATCAGGTTTATGATGCATCATTAAAGCTGATATACTACATTCTTTATGAACACGACTATGTGCTCCAGGACCTATACCTAAATATTCATTATAATTCCAATAACATAAATTATGTATCGATTCTTCTTTTATCCTAGAATAATTTGAAATCTCATATCGATTATAATTATTTTCTTTTAGAAAATCACCAGTCCACTTATACAAATCTGCAGCTTCATCATTTGACGGTAAAATTAGTTGATTAGAGCGGAAAAGGTTAAAAAATGGCGTTCCTTTCTCGATAGTTAGCTGGTAAAGGGAGATATGACCATTTGCAAGCGTCAATGCAAATTTTAATTCTTCTTGCCAGGCTTTAAGAGCTTGCTGAGGGCGAGCATAAATTAAATCGAACGAATATCTAGAAAAAATATTACTAGCCGAATTAATAGCATTAATTGCTTCCAAAGCAGAATGTTTCCGCCCCAAAACTGATAAGTCTTTTTCATTAAATGACTGCACACCAATAGAAACCCTATTAATACCAGCTGATTTGAATTGTTTAAATTTATTTGTTTCAAAAGAAGTTGGGTTTGCTTCAAGTGTTATTTCGCATGAATCTGATATAATACCAAGAGAGGCTATTTTATCTATTATACCTTGAACAACAAAAGGTTCCATGAGAGAAGGTGTTCCTCCTCCAAAAAATATGGATTTAACCTTTTTGTTTTTTATTATAGATGCAAAATACTCTAATTCTTTTTCGTAAGCTTTCAACCATCTATTATGATCTATACTACTTGCAACATGAGAATTAAAATCACAATATGGGCAAAGTGATAAACAAAATGGCCAATGGATATAAATTGAAATAGATTTTTTAGTTTTATTCATCGGTCTTTTGCATCTCTTATTGGATTAATTAAACTAGGGAGGATCATTTTCACAAATTAATCAGAAATCGTTTTAAATCATTGCCAATAGTATGCTTTGTTTTAACTATTCTATCAGCAAGAGAGAGTTATTTTCTCAAGACCTAGCCGTTCAAACAACTGATTATCTTTTTCAGGAATTGGATTATCTGCTGTTAATAATTTCTCACCATAAAAAATAGAATTTGCACCACTCATAAAACATAAAGCTTGCAACTCATCAGACATTTGTTCCCTTCCAGCTGAGAGTCTAACATAAGATTTAGGCATCAGAATTCTTGCAAGAGCAAGAGTGCGTACAAAATCAAAAGGATCTATATCTTTTTGATTTGCCAAAGGGGTTCCAGGAATTTTTATTAATTTATTGATAGGTACTGATTCAGGTTGTTCTTCTAAATTTGCAAGTAGTACAAGCATCTTGATACGATCATCATTTGTCTCTCCCATTCCTAAAATTCCTCCACAACAAACTTTAATGCCTGATTGCCTGACTAGTTCAAGGGTGTTTAATCTATCTTCAAATGTTCGTGTTGTAATGATCTTGTCATAGAATTCTGGTGAAGTATCGATATTGTGATTGTAAAAATCTAGCCCAGCATTTTTAAGCTGTTTTGCCTGTGAATTTTCAAGCATGCCAAGTGTTACACATGTTTCTAAACCAAGTTTTTTTACTTCAGATACCATCTCGCACACAAGTGCTAGATCTTCATCTCGTGGTTCGCGCCATGCCGCTCCCATACAAAATCTGGTGGCTCCAGCTTCTTTTGCTCTTGTAGCAATTGAAATTACATCATTGATTTTCATAAGAGGCTCTTTCTTAAGATCGGTTTTATAATGAGCAGATTGAGGGCAGTAAGAACAATTCTCTGGACAACTTCCTGTTTTTATACTTAAAAGTGTGCTAATCTGGACGGCATTAGGACTAAAATGATTTTTGTGTATGGTTTGTGCTTTATATAAAAGTTCAATCAATGGCAGATTAAAAATATCTTTTGCATCTTGTAAAAGCCATTTTTTTTGCATAACCACCTACTCTAATTAAAATTTATGATTCAAAATGTACAAACCATATAAACTATATTTATCCGTTTTACATAGCACCAGCAAATATCGCAGATTACTCACAACAGGTCAAGAGAATCAAAACAACTATTTAGACTTCTCTACAAATGATTACCTAGGGCTAAGTCGTAATTCTGAAATTTTAAATGCAGCTATTATAGCGGCACAACAATATGGTATTGGTTCTACCGGCTCTAGGCTTTTATCTGGTAATAATGAACTATTTGAATCTTTAGAAGACATTATCGCAAAAGACAAAAACACAGAAAGCGCATTAATTTTTAACACAGGATTCCAAACAAATTTTAGTGTTTTATCATCATTATTAGATTCTAAAATTTTAGGAACAAAACCCATTGTCTTTTTTGATAAATTAAATCATGCAAGTCTTTATCAAGCTATTTCCCTGAGTAATCCAGAACTTGTTAGATTTTGTCATAATGATATGGAACATCTATCATCGCTTTTAATCAAATATGAAAATGATAATAGACCTAAATTTATTGTTACAGAGACTGTTTTTGGTATGGATGGAACTATATTGCCTATAGACACTATAGTTGCTTTGGCAAAAAAATATAAAACTTTCTTATACTTAGACGAAGCTCATGCAACTGGTATTTATGGTCCTAATGGGTATGGTTTATCAACAAATATTGATTTAACAGGCATTCCATTTATTATAATGGGTACATTTAGTAAAGCCTTAGGATGTAGTGGTGGTTATGTAGCGTGCGATCAAATATTGAAAGATTATCTAGTAAATAAAGCACAAGGGTTTATCTACTCAACAGCTAACTCCCCATTTGTCATCGGAGCAAGCTATAAAGCATGGGAAATAATTAGAGGCTTAAATAAAGAAAGAGAACAATTATTATCTTTGAGTGCGATATTGAGAAATAAGCTAATTAACTTAGGCTTTGATATAGGAGATTCTGCTTCCCATATTATACCTATTATTTACAAAGAAGAAAAATTGGCAATCAAGATAACAGAAAAATTATTTCAAAAAAAGATAATCGTATCTTGTATCAGACCACCAACAGTTCCGCTGAATTCATCTCGTATTCGCATTGCTCTAAATAGTAACCACAAAAAAAGCGATATAGAACAACTATTACAGATATTAGAAACATTATGAAAAAACATTTCGTTTTTTACCATGGATTCGGCTTTGATAAAAATTTTTGGTCGAATTTGGCACCTTATTTTGCTAAAGAAAAATGTACATATCTAGATCTAGGTTATTTTGGTAATAAATGTGAGTTTAATTCAGAAGAATCAAACTTACAGCTTGTTGGGATAGGTCACTCTCTAGGGTTGACAAAATTACTGAATCTAAATAAACACTTTGATTATCTAATAGGATTAAATAGTTTTACAAATTTTCTAGGTAATGATCTAACTTTACGAAACAAAAAAGCAGGAGAACTTTATATGTTAAAGAATAGTTTTATTAAGTACCCATTAAGGACTTTGAAAAATTTTTATCAAATATGTGGTTTTCCCTCTTTTATAAATCATGTACAACCAGAAAAAATCAACCATGTTAGAATGCTGACTGACCTAGATTCCCTATTCATTAGCATCCCAGCTCCTAAGAACACCCCAATACTTATTATTGGTTCAGAAAACGATGAAATTGTTCCACCCATACTTCTACACGACAATTTTATTAATTGCTCAAATGTTAAACTAGAAATTACTCCAAGCGGCAAACATGCACTGGGTTTTCTTGAAGTAGAAAAGATATATAAAAAAATAATGAGTTTTATAGATAATGCAGCTGAAAACAAAAATTAAAAATCACTTTAATAGGGCTAGCAATTCATACGACAAAGTAGCTTCTGTACAAAAACAAAGCGCTGGATTGTTAATCACAAAATTGCAAAACTTTGATAGCTCCTTTTATCCTCAAACGATTTTGGATTTAGGTACTGGCACAGGTTACATCTCAGAGATTTTGCTTTCCCATTACCAAAATTCTTTGTATACGCTTACTGATATTGCTCCCAAAATGATCGAAATAGTAAAAAATAAATTCCTAGATAGGGATAATTTTAAATTTCACGTTGGTGATATAGAAAATGACAATTACCAGAGTCATAATCTGATTATTAGTAATCTTGCGCTACAATGGATAAATAATCTTGAAAAAACCTTGGAAAAATTTTATAAAAAATCTAATATACTAGCATTTTCATGCTTACTTGATGGGACATTCAAGGAATGGGATAATATTTTAAGAAACTATAATGTAATATCAGTGTTCAAAAAATATCCAAAAGAAAAAGTCTTAATATCATTCTTAAATAAACTAAACCCTAAAACTTATCATTTTGATTCTATGGAATTTCAGCTAACATTTCCAAATAACCGCTCATTTATATATTATTTAAAAAACTTAGGAGTTAACGCAAGCAACAAGTTTATACCAATAAATATATTGAAATCTTTAATCAAAGAGGCTGATACTGAATTTACAGTAACCTATAAAATATTTTTTGGGATAATGAAGAGAATATAATGCGTATATTTATTACTGGCACTGATACAAATATAGGAAAAACACTTATCTCCACCTGGTTATGCTTACATACAGGTCATGGGTATTTTAAGCCAATCCAAACAGGGTCATCTGAAGGTACTGACTCTCAAATAGTATCTGGATTATCAAATGCTCAAATATACCAAGAATCATACTTATACAAAGACTTATCATCTCCTCATTTAGCGGCATCTCTTGAAAATCAAGAAATTGATATTGCAAAAATCGATATTCCAAAAGATCGGAATTTAATTATTGAAGGAGCTGGTGGATTACTGGTGCCTATCAATAAAGATTATCTGATGATTGATTTAATTAAATATTTTTCTATCCCAGTAATTATTGTAGCAAGATCTAGTTTGGGTACAATTAACCATACTCTACTAACCCTAGAAGTTTTAAAAACTAGAAATATAAAAACTTTAGGAGTGATTATGAATGGCGAGTTAAACCAGTCTAACGCAGATGCAATAGAGTTTTATGGCAAAACAAAAGTTCTAGCTCAGTTCCCTTTTTTAAGTTCTATAAACAAAGATATTTTAAAAAAAATACCACTCTCACAAAATTTACAGAAAATATTTGGGATATAATCATGACACTACTTTCTAGGCGAGATAAAAAAATAATATGGCATCCTTTTACACAAGAAAAAACTGCCGCTGAAGTAATTGCTATCACAAATGCTAAAGGTTCTTATATTTATGATGAAAGTGGAAAAGCTTATCTTGACCTTATCTCTAGCTGGTGGGTAAACTTGCATGGTCATGCACACCCAGATATTGCAGAAGCTATCTATGAACAAGCTTTAAAATTAGAGCATGTTATTTTTGCAGGATTTACTCACTCTCCAGCTGTAGATTTATGCGAAGATTTGCAAGAAATATTACCATATGAATTAAATCGTTTTTTCTTTTCAGATAATGGTTCAACTTCTGTAGAAGTAGCTTTAAAAATGGCTTATCAATATTGGAGCAATCAAGGCTTAAAAGAGAAAAATCTCTTTTTAAGTTTTGATGGTGGATATCATGGAGATACTTTTGGGGCTATGTCTGTTGGTTCTAGGTCTGGATTTCATAATAGTTTCAGTGATCTTTTTTTTAAAGTGCTAACTATTCCTTATCCACAAACTTGGGATGATGATTCTGAAATAGATCTCAAGGAAGAAAATGCTCTCTCATTACTTAGAAACCATTTGAGAGAACATGGTTCTAAAATTGCCGCTTTTATTTTAGAACCATTAGTACAAGGAGCTAGTGGCATGAAAATGTGCCGTCCTGAATTTCTTGTGAAACTAATAGCAGAAGTACGAGAACACAAAATCTTAGTGATCTTTGATGAAGTAATGACTGGTTTTAGCCGTACAGGCAGCTATTTTGCATTATCTCAAATTGGTATTATACCAGATTTTCTTTGTCTTTCAAAAGGTATCACTGGTGGATTCTTGCCCCTAGCTCTTACCGTGACAACAAATATAATATACGAGACCTTTTTAAGTAACGATTGGAATATGGCTTTTGCCCATGGACATTCTTATACAGCAAATCCTTTAGCTTGCGCAGCTGCTATTGCTTCTCTAAAATTATTAAAGCAATCTGATACTCAGAATGCTTTAATATCTATTCATGAATCTCATCAAAAAGGCATATCCATTTTACAAAGCAATTGCTCCAATATTGAACATACTCGTATTCTTGGAACGATCAGCGCATTTGATATTAAAAGCGATTATAATTTAAGCGCTAAACTCAAAAAAAGATTTTTAGAAGAAGGATTGTTGATTAGACCACTCGGTAACACAATTTATCTATTACCCCCTTATTCGATTACTTCAGAAGAATTAGAAATTACTTATCAGAAAATTACAAATATTCTAAAGCAACTCTCTAAATAATAGTTGAGAATCTACATATTATTTAGCAATGTTGCTTTTTAAGGCTAGAATTCATTAACTCATCATCTTGCAAAATTCTAATAAAGGGTAAAAGTTGATTTTTATTGACTCTTTATCTTTGTGAGCTAGATTGTAAGAGTTTGAATTATAATATTTATTTTTTAGAGGATTTTGTGATAAAAAACTTTTATTTGGTAATTTTGTTTTTAGTGTTCAAGGCTTCGCTTGTAATCGCTGTTCCGTTGCAGGGGAAACTTGAAAATACAATAAAAGACTATCTTTCTAGCCATTTTTTAAATGCTACTTATATGTTCTGTGATGATAACGGAACTATTGTAATAGGAGCGCATGGAATTCGTTCAGTAAATAATCATGAATTACTAAAAGAAAATGAGCAGATGCCTATAGCATCAATAACTAAGTCTATGACAGCTGCTTCCATATTAAGATTGCAAGATAAAAAACTCCTTAATGTAAAAGATAAAATCTCAAAACATTTAACAGCAAAATCTGGTATATGGAATGATGGTTTAGTCCCACGTTGGGCTGATAAAATCACTATTCACCATTTATTGACCCACAGTAGTGGGTTACCTGAATATTTTATGAATATAAAAATAGACATAGAAAAACCTCATGCAGAAATTAACAAGGATATAGCTAATTTTGCTGCTTCATCTAATCTGACCTTTGAACCAGGTGTTGAGCATTTCTACAATAATACGAATTTTGTATTGCTTGGTTTAATAATTGAACAAGTAAGCGGTAAATCTCTGGGAGAATTTTATAAGGATGAACTATTTGATCCTCTTAACATGACTGAAACTAGGCTCGTAAATTTTAAAGAAGCAATAAAAATGCAAATTGATCCCGAGCATTCTCTACTTCCAGTGCGTTATTTTGTGACTCCGACTGGCTCGGAACCTAAATTTATAGAGGCTAAGTCTGAATTTATTATGGTGCCATTTTCTGATGGAGGAGTTATATCAACTAATAGTGATTTAATTAGTTGGCATAAAGCTTTGCATAATGGTTCTGTGCTTTCTTCAGAATCTTATGAATTAATGATGAAAAAACATTATCAGATAGCTGATAAAAACGGTAGAAAAACATATATGGGTTATGGATTATTTATTTCAGAACTTTCGGAAAATTGCCATATGTATTATCATGCTGGAAACGCCCTTGCAATTAGAGGAGAGTCTGGCTATATTACATGTGGAAATTTTTACTATTCCGTTCTTAGTAACGTTATGAACTATATACCAAAAGATATGGTAGATAAAATAGATTTAACAAACCCACGGAATCAGCTAGATATACATTTTTTTGTAGAATCTATACTTAATTCAATAAAATCAAAATAGAGTAGGGAGTATTGTCAAAATATATTAGAGTTCTTGGTATAGAATCTAGCTGTGATGATACAGCTGTTTCGATCATTGATTCTAATCTTCAAATAATTTCTAATGTAATTATTTCTCAAAAAAATGAGCATGAGATATTTCAGGGTGTAGTGCCTGAGATTGCTGCCAGATCTCATATGAAAAATTTGAAAAAAGCCATGGAAGTTGCTTTGTCACAAGCTAAAATGAATATCAAAGAATTAGATGTGATATCTGCAACATGTGGTCCTGGTCTTATTGGCGGTGTTATTGTTGGCGCTATGTTTGCAAAAACAATAGCTAGTGTCCTTGCCAAACCTTTTATAGCCGTAAATCATCTTGAAGGTCATGCTTTAACTGCCAGATTAACTAATCAAATAGAGTATCCTTATTTACTTTTGCTTGCTAGTGGCGGGCATTGTCAATATGTTGCTGTATTAGCTCTTGGGAAATATAAAATTCTGGGGCAGACTTTAGATGATGCAATGGGAGAAGCCTTTGACAAAGTTGCTAAAATGATGAATCTTGGTTTTCCGGGAGGGCCAGAAATTGAAAAAAAAGCATTATTAGGTGATGAAAATCGTTTTTTATTTCCTCTTCCAATGATCGATCGCAAAAATTGTGATATGTCATTTTCTGGTTTAAAAACAGCTGTAAGATTAACAATAGAGAGATTGCCTAATTTTTCTGAGCAAGATATTTGTGATGTTGCTGCGAGTTTTCAAAAAGCAATTAGTAATATCATTTACAAAAAGACAAAATATGCTATTAATGAATATGAAAAAGTAGCAATTGGTAGAAACTTAGTGGTAGCGGGAGGTGTTGCTGCTAATAGCGTTTTAAGATCTACTCTTGAGTTAGTTTCGCAAGAATATTTATATAATTTTGTTGCACCGCCAATAAAATTATGCACAGATAATGCGGCAATGATCGCTTTTGTTGGACTGGAGCGCTTTAATGCTGGTATAATAGACGATGTGAGCTTTAAACCAAGGGCTCAATGGAGTTTAGAAGATTTGTAAATATTTTTGTATGTATATTTGTTTAATAACAAGAATAAGTTTATGTCTGAGATAGAATTAAATAAAATTGCTGCCGCCATATTTCTTGCTAGTTTGATTGCCATGTTGGTTGGTTTTGTTGCAAATATTCTTTATAAACCAAAACTTGAGTTATCACAAAGGGGATATAGTGTAGCAATTGAAGAATCGCAAACTGTTGCGCAAAATAGCCCAGCTGTTCCTGTTGATGTCAAAGCATTAATGGCTAAAGCTAATGCTGATGCCGGAGCGGTGATAGTAAAAAAATGCGTTTCATGTCATAGTTTTGATAATGGTGGGGCAAATAAAGTTGGACCTAATTTATGGCATGTTCCTGGAGGACCAAAAGCTCATAAAAAAGATTTTAGCTATTCAAAAGCAATGGAAGCAGCGGGAGGAGTATGGGATGATGATAGTTTATTTCATTTCTTGAATAAGCCTTCTAAATTTATTCCTGGCACTAAAATGTCATTTGCCGGTCTTAGTAAACCAGAAGATATAGCTGATGTAATAGCATTTTTAAAAGAAAAAGCTAGCTGAAGCTACTTCTACAGCTCTACGGAAAAATTCTTTGCAAAGCTTTTGTCGTGTTTTATATGGTAATCAAGGTTTAAAATAGAGTTTTTATGGGAACATATTTAGTTACGGGAATAGCACAAGAGATTTCTATTGATAAGAGAATGATAAAATATCTCGATATAACGGTTGATAAAATTACCAATATATTACAAGACAAAGTAAATCTAGATTATTACGATTTTAGAGAAGATTTAGAAGGATATTATTGGAAAATTAAACATAAGCTTCTTGAAAGTAATTTAGCGGATTTTTTAAGTACGCAATTTAAGATGTATCAAAGTAAACCCAGTAGCCGTATGTTAGATGTTATAGATCAACTAGGCAAAGTTGCTAGCGGTGAAGAAATAATAAAATTAGCAAAAAGTAAATCTTTGATTAATTTTCAGTCGGTTCATCAGATAATAGAATATATAAACGTAATACGTGATAATGGTTTTAATGAATATGTTATGGTATATTACGATTTAATTGCATATTTTATGGATGGAAAAATTATTACCGAAGGTTTGGGGAATAGTCTAAAATATTTTGAAGCAAATATAGGCTTGCAAAAAGATAAATACCCAGTCGCTACCTGCGTGAAAGTAATGGTTACGAGTTAATAAACTTTATTCACAGGTAATGCTTCGTGATATGAAGAATCATTGGCTTTGTTGCGCAAATGTAAGAAATGCTGTATTAGATATTACTTTCCATTAAACTACCTATTTTAGGTACACCCAAAAAATACATTACTTAATGAACAGAATCCCTCAAAATAATTGTTTATTTTAGGTCTGATTTTCGATGATACTCCTCTCATCAGAGATATTAGGTATCTAGCAGAATTTCTAATATTAGAAATCAAATCTAAATTATTCCCTGCGAAGAAAACTTCGAGGAATTAGACCCAAGAGAGATTAAAATACAAAAATTATCAATAGCCCCAAAATAGACATTTTTTCGTTGTGTAAATATTTTGTATATTAATGAATCTAATGATATAATAAATCTCAGTAATTAATATATTTCAGTTCCGAGAAACGTGAACTTTATGATGATCACCTAAAATGGTTAATGATTGAGGCTAATACCCTAAAAAAAGCAGAAAATAAAGCTAGAGAAGAAGGTATTGCTGTTATCGGAGAAACTAGAGGCATTGAAAAAGGAATTGAGAAAGTGGCAATTTCTATGTTAAAACAAAAGATAGATGATTCTTTGATTCAATCAGTTACCGGTTTTTCTCAAGATGAATTAAACAAACTTAAAAACAAATAATAATTGTGTATTAATTTTTTCTGATGATAAGAGTTTTATTTAATGTTACTTAAATTCTTCTTTTTCTTAGCAAAGCAGTTCATAAATCGGCTATTATCGATATAAACATTTAGCAGTATGTTTTAGTGATTTTATCATAAATTACATTGTTTGATTGCTTTAAATATTATATCATAGAAATAATTTACTTCTTTACTGTTAAAACTTAAAGTAAGCCAGATACTATTTGATAAATAATATCATCTTTTACTTAAAGCTAACTAAATAATTTACTAAGAGAGAATAACCATGAAAAGCCGATATTTAATTTTTTTAATGATTTTTGCTATTTCTATTATAAAAATTGCTGTTGCTGATGATGTTATAAAAATTGATTTATACATAAAAGATCATAAATTTGTTCCAGATATTGTTGAGTTACCAACTGATAAAAAAATCTGTCTAGTTGTGCATAATGATGATCCAACTATTGAGGAATTTGAAAGTTCTGATTTAAAAAGGGAAAAGATAGTGCTCGGTAACAGTACTGTTAATATTCTTTTAGCCCCTTTGTCTCCTGGGGAGTATAGATTTTTTGGTGATTTTCATCAAGAAACAGCTCAGGGAAAAATTATTGTAAAAAAGGAAGAATAATAGATGTTTAAGATAGCAATTATAATTTTTCGTGAATGTTTAGAGATAGCTTTGTTAATAGGGGTAATTTTAGCTTCAACAAGACACATTAAAGATTCTCGTATCTATGTTATTGCTGGTTCGATGCTAGGAGCCGTTCTTGCTGCATTATTTGCTTTTTTTGTAAGAGCTATAACACAATCTTATGGCACATATGGCGATGAGATATTTGATTCTTGTGTTATTGTAATGACATCTGTAATTATAAGCTGGACAGTTGTGTGGATGCAAGGTTATACACAAAAAATTAAAAATAATTTAGGTAAATTATCAGAGAGGATAACAGCTGGTAATGCGAGTAAAACATTACTAATTGCTATTGTTGCATCTACTATACTAAGAGAAGGGGCTGAGATTATTTTATTAATTTATGGCGTCTCTTCTTCTGCATTACCAGCTAGCGAATATATAATCGGAGTGTTTGCTGGTGGCATAAGCGGTTTTGCTGTCGGGGTAATTATATATACAGGTCTTATAAGGCTTTCTGGAAAATATATATTTAGAATTACTGCCACTTTGTTAATATTTATCGCTGCTGGTCTTGCTTCTGAAGCGGCTGGTATTTTAACTTCTTCCGGCGTTATAGAAGCTTATAATGAATCTTTATGGGATACATCGTGGCTAGTTGATAATAATACTATATTTGGTAAATTGTTGCACATTACTACTGGTTACGATTCCAAGCCTAATGCTATGCAAATTATCTTTTATTTTTCTAGTATTATATTTACATTGAGTATGATAAAAATAAGAACAACCTTAAGTAAGAAAAGACATGCTTAAATTTTTGACTGAATTTGGGCCTTTAGCGGCTTTCTTTATTGGCTATAGCAATAATGGTATTTTTACAGCAACATTATATATGCTTGTAGTCTCTATAATTGCAATAACTATTACCTATCTAAAAGAGAAGAAAATAAATATGGTGAATATAATTTCTTCGGGATTGCTTTTGGTGTCTTCTAGCCTTACATTATTTAGTGGTAATAGTATGTTCATCAAAATGAAGCCAACATTTTTATATATTATTTTTTCGATAGTGTTTTTGGTTACTAATTTCAAATGGCAACCAGCAATAAAATTTGTTTTGGGCAATGCTATTTCCATGAAAGAAGAATCAAAATGGCGTGAGTTAAATATTCGTTTTATGTTTTTTTTCATAGTAATGGCGATACTGAATGAAGTGATTTGGCGGAATTTTTCAGAGGAAAGTTGGGTGAATTTTAAGGTTTTTGGTGCTTTGCCGGTGAGTATACTATTTATGGTTGCTCAAATGCCATTTATTATGCGTAATAAGACTGAAGTTTGATGGACTAATTTGTGGGGAGTGGGCTTTCCATTTTTATCATGGTCCTGCTACTCCGCCTTCACCCGACTTCCGGAGTTTTTAAGGAGTCGATGTAGTGAAAGTCTTTGTTTTTAGGGTGGGCAGGTTTTTAGGTGACCTAAATCTTTACAACACCATGATGTATACAGAGCTAGCTATCCAAAAGAAAAATTGCGGAAGTCGTGAGGAACTTGTCTATAAATTAATCAAAAGAATCCGAAGCAATGATGTACAATTTTTTTAAAGCAGCAGATATTTCCTTATTACAAGGATTTATAATTCAGGTTATGTACTTCTTAGTTGATTGATGATGATTTTTTTGATATAAGAATTTTAATTGCGGTCGTGGCGAAATGGTAGACGCGCAGCGTTGAGGTCGCTGTTCTGATAAGGAGTGGAAGTTCAAATCTTCTCGACCGCACCATTTATAGCCTCTCTGTCAAAACTCTAAATTTTTGATATAATTTCAGGAATTTCTAAAATAAATAGTCGCATCTTTATTTTTTCGATATATTCCTTACCAAGGACATAAAATTTTGGTGTTAGGATGCCAAAAACTCAGAATTTACTCATGATTCGCCCTGGGGCAACGCTAGTTGCTTAA
>Ga0222713_10000744_pt1 | contig 36735 bp, 38 predicted proteins | sample C33_649DmetaG_FD_165061 | JGI IMG/M metagenome (GOLD analysis project Ga0222713, IMG submission 165061) | Estuarine water microbial communities from San Francisco Bay, California, United States - C33_649D | ecosystem: Environmental > Aquatic > Marine > Unclassified | place: USA: California... | reverse complement strand
TACATCCATTGCCAACATTCTCTTAAATTCATTTTTGACTTTGGTAGTGAAGTGGCCTTCTTTTATTGCTTCTGCATAACTTTGAGTAGTTCCCTTTTTAATCGCGAACCAATCAGTTGCATTATGCAACATTCGGTGGATATTATTTGGATTGTAGTCCGTCCACTCACTAATAACTACTGGTATAGTTGGAAGATCATCGATGCCTTTTCTAAAAGTAGTATCATCACTTCTTTTATTCAAAATCATTGAACCGTACATCCCAATTTGCTCTTGCAAACCTGAATGACTATGATACCAATGTGTCCCATTTTGTGCAATAGGAAAACGATACACATGTGTGGTACCCGGTTCGATTGGCATTTGTGTTAAATAAGGAACGCCATCCTCTTTATTAGGCAAAATTAGTCCGTGCCAATGTAAAGAAGTAGATTCCTTCAACTCATTATATACGTGAATTTCTGCTGTATCTCCTTGTGTAAATGATAATGTAGGCATTGGTATTTGTCCATTAACTGCAATTGCTCTTTTGGTTTTACCTGTAAAATTCACCAAAGTGTCTCTTACATACAAATCATATCTAACGACCTTTTGAGCATATAGATTAACCGATGTACTTAATAATCCAATTACAACAAGGTAAATCGATATATTATTTAATTTCATTTTTTTATTATTGTATGGTCTCAACTACTTTACCGCAGGTCAACATTTGATTGCCATAATAGGGATTCTTAATCTTGTTTTCTAAACTCAACCAGTTCGCCCCTTTACCTTTATTCGCCATTGGACAAAATTGATAGTAGATGGGTGTTTCAGATTTAGATACCTTCAATACAGTAAAAAGGTTTTTAGATAAACTCATAAAATGGTCTCTTTGATGTGTAATCTCTTTTGTCTCACTGATATGTTCAGCATCTTCTTTTAAGTCATTAACTACTTTCATCCACTGAGTATGGGTATCTGCGTTAAGTTCACTTATGTTTAATTCTTGTATAGCAGTTAAAAGTGTTTTTGAAGCACCAGAAGAACTTGTACCATCACTTTTCACGAGTGCGTCTTTAAGTTGGATATATGCATTTAAAACCTTGTTTATACCTGTGTTTGTTTGTCCATTTGCGATAGTAGCAAATAATATAATGGCAGTAGCCATCAATAGTTTAATTGATTTCATTTCGTTAAGTTTTTTTATAAAAGTAAATTTTCAAGTTATTCAACTTGACTAGAGAGAAATATAGCCTATGCTATTTTAGGAGGATGCCAAATTGAAATATATACATCGTTGTAGAAGGAAGGATTATAGGTATTATACTTCCTTTGGATAGTAGAAAAGAATATAGTTTCTACAATAACTTCTTTTTTACAGACATAACTATTTAAACTGATAGAAGTGCAAGCACAGTTTTGATGAGTACATTTTTTATTACAATCCTGACCCGAATCCTTATCATGAAATTTACAACAATCAGATTTAACTTTAGCCTTGGTCATTTTTGGAAAAGACGTTGCCTTAGTTGATTTGTGTGGCTTGTTACATGCATATAGATTGTTGGAGTAGAGATTTACCCCAATTACTAATAGAAATAATATTATAATCTTCTTTTGCATGATTTTAAAGTGTAAAGGTATTAAAACATTTAGAGTAAAGGATTATACAACAAATAAAAATATCAACTTGAAAAGTCCGTGTTTTCGGTAAGAAATGATAAAGACTAACACAATTACTCACGCAATAAAACCCAGTGATAGCATGTGTTTCAAGATAAAAAGTGATGTTTTCCTCACACAACAAAGGACCCACGATTTAACGTAAGTCCTTGATTTTCATGTAGCCAGCATTGTACTACATTCTAACCAAATGTGGAGGGATTTAAGGGAATTCTACAGTCTGGTTGGAGTTTTTGAGAAGTACTTTAACATCAAAAAAGCAGGCCGTTAGTGCCTGCTTTTTTACTTCATATGTTATTCTCTAAAATAACAGTGTAGCCAGTATTGAACTACCTTCTAACCAAATGTGGAAGGATTTGAGGGAATTTTATAGTTTAGTAGGAGTTTTTGAGAAGCTCCTTAAAATCTAAATTTTATAATTTACCATATAAATAATCAATATCTAAAATGTTCACTTTTGTTTGAAAATGAATAAAATATTAACTATAAATTAAAAGATAGCTGACGGGCAAACTATTGATGCTTAATAATACTCTTTTGATAACTTTGTAAAACTCCGTCTAGAAACTTATTTTTATTGTTTTTTATATATTGATAGTCCACTTTTGTCATATTTGGATTAAGCTCCCTAACATGAGCATCACTCCAAAGTGTTAACTCTGCAATAACAGGTAGTAAATCAAGTCCTTTATCAGTTAATGAATAAATGTTTGATTTCAGATTACCATCCAATTTGTCTTTTCTAATAATTCCTGCCTCTTCTAATAGTTTCAATCTTGATGCTAAAATATTGGACGCAATACTTTCTACTGAAGTGGAAAAATCTTTGAATGTTTTTTTATGATCAAATAACATATCCCTGATAATCAAAAGCGTCCATTTATCGCCTATTATATCCAAAGCTGATGAAATGGGGCATTGGCACCTAAAATCTATATCCATTTTAATAAATTTAAAATTTTTACTTGCATTTTGAAAGTAATAATATACTTTTACTTTCAAAACAAAAGTAATTATTAAAAATTCAAAAATATGAAAAAAGTATTAGTGACTGGAATTTCAGGTTTCGTAGGACAACATTGTGCTGCCGAACTATTAAAAAATGGGTTTGCAGTTAGAGGATCGGTTAGGTCTTTATCTAAAACTGCTGAAGTTGAAAATGGCATAAAAAATGAAATTGATCCAAAAGGAAATTTAACATTTTGCGAACTTGACTTAATGAAGGATGAAGGTTGGGATATTGCTATGGAAGGTTGTGATTATGTTTTACATGTAGCATCCCCTTTTGTGGTTAAAGCACCTAAAGATGAAAACGAGTTAATTAAGCCTGCAGTTGACGGCACATTAAGAGCATTAAAAGCTGCAAAAAAAGCAGGAATTAAAAGAGTAGTACTTACTTCTTCAACAGCATCTATGCAAGGTGGCCAATATGGTATTGTTCACTTAACTCAAGATAGCTGGACAGATGTAAATGAAAAAAATGTAACTGCCTACTTTAAAAGTAAAACACTAGCTGAAAAAGCTGCATGGGATTTTATAAAAAATCAAACAGGTAATGAAAAATTAGAATTAGTGGTTATAAATCCAGGACCTATTTATGGACCTACTCTCACAGGAAATTTGCAATCTGAATCAATGGATTTTTTTAAAAAATTAATTTCAGGAAAAGTACCCATGTTGCCAAAAGCTGACTCTGTCATGTCAGATGTTAGGGATATAGCCTATATCCATGTAAAAGCCTTAGAAAATGAGAAAGCTAATGGACATAGATTTATTGTGACAACAGAAGCATCACATAATTTTCAAGAAATCGCTCAAATATTAAAATCAAATGGCTATAGTAAAGTGAGCACTTTATTGGCACCTACATTTTTATTAAAGTTCATGGCAAATTTTGATAATGAAGCAAAAGGGATGTTGCCCTTTATTGGAAATACAATTGAGGCTGATATTAGCGCAACAAAAAATACATTTAATTGGGAACCCATTTCATTTGAAAAAACAGTTTTAGATACAGCTAGTTCTGTTCAAAAATATCTAACCAAATAAATTGAACGCAATTTCTCTTATTCTTTTAATCAATAAAACTTATAAAATGACAACAAATGAAGTAGCAAACCAAATGGTTGACCTATGGAGACAAGGAAAAGGTGAATTAGTGCATGAAACAATGTATGCAGAAAATGTAAAAAGTATGGAACCAAATGCAAACATGTTTCCCATTGTAATGGAAGGATTAGAGGCTGTTAAAGGAAAAATGACTGCATTCCAAAGTGGTATTGAAGAATTTCATGGAATGACTATTTCTGATCCAATTGTTGCAGGTAGCTTTTTTTCATTAACCTGGAAAGTGGATGCAACATTTAAAGGTAGAGGTAGAACAAATTTTGAAGAAATCTGTGTTTATCAAGTACAGGATGACAAGATAGTTTTAGAGCAATTTTTTTATTAATTCATTTGATAATTGAATTATTAAAAAGTGAATTTGTTGGGTGAAATGACACAATTCCTCAACATCAAAAAGCAGGCCATTAATGCCTGCTTTTTGATGTTAGTTTTTTTCGAAATAATTTATAGAATTTTTTTGCGTATTATTTTCTTCTCACCTCCACATTGTTTATTGCTTTACCTAAATAAAATTTCAAACCATCATTGGTTATATAATTTGATGCTGTATTGTCATTTTTCAGATGTATATTAAGGTACATTAAAGTACTTGCTCTTACAACTTTTTCAACTTCTTCTCTGTTTTTTGAATTTATTCCATGGGTTTCTCCGCCTTCACTATCGGTAAAATCCAAATGATGTGCATTAGATAACCAAACAAAAATATTGTTTCCATTACTGCTCCAATAATCGAAGGCATTATATCTATTAACAGGAGGTAACCCTCCTTGTTGTTTATCTTCTGTCCCTGAAATACCGAGCAAGGGAGTGCTTAGAGTAGAAAAACTCTCTTTAACAAAAAAAGGTTCTCCTACTCCCTGTGGCGACAATGCAATACAAGCCTTTACTCTTTTATCTTTCATATCAGCACCAAGTCCTTTCCCAAAATTAGTTCTTGGTTCTAACCAATCCAAAGCCGGCTTCATTCCAGCAATTACCATGCTGGTATAAGCACCAAAAGAATGACCTAAAACACCTATATTTTCTGTATCAATCTTTCCTTTTAATGTTTCGTTGGATTGGTTCCAAATTATAGCTTGATTGATTGCATAGCTTACATCTTTAGGTCGTCCTAACACTTCATCTCCATCATGAATCATATCGTTTAGGTTCTTAAAAATCCGAATGCTTCGTTTTAGCATTTTGGTATTGCTTCCTATATGTTCAAGGCAAAAAACAATAAATCCATGCGTTGCCAAATGATGAGCTAATGCAAAATGTGTATCCCAATCGCCTCCAGCACCATGTGAAATTATTATTAATGGATAAACCCCTTTTTCTTTGGGAAAATGCACTTTAATTGGAACATTTCTACTTCTATTTAAATCTATATTGTTATTAAACGCTAATAAATTAACATCAAATTTTCCATTTTTTGAATAATCGATTTGACTGAAAACAAGATTTGTAATCATACAAAAAATGAATAATTGAATTAGTTTTTTCATAGCTTATAAAATGAAAATCAATAAAATATGCTTGATAAAGATAAAATTTAATACCCTAAATTAAATCATAAAAAACAGACATTAATGCTTTCTTCTTTGTAAATCGTCAACATAAAGTGGACTAAAAAAGGTATAAATTAGTTTAGCGTTTCCATCATTTACAATTAAGAAATGACAAAAACCTCACGCAAACCTCACGCAGAAACAAAAAAGGACCACGAATTAACGTAAGACCTTGAGAAATTATTCTAAAAAATCCGGATGGCCGACTGCGTCGACATCCTCGCAGTTCGCCTTACCCAAAGCCTTTTCAATACAAATCTGTGATTTGTGTTGAACTACATTCTAACCAAATGTGGAAGGATTTAAGGGAATTTTACAAATTGACAAGGGTTTTTGAAAATCTCCTTAAACACAAAAAAGTCGGCCTATAAAGCCGACTTTCTGAATTTGTATGTTATTCATGAAAATAATAGTTATTTCCTAAAATAACACTGTAGCGAGATCGGGATTTGAACCCGAGACCTCAGGGTTATGAATAGGATTTTAAAAACCTATAGTATTGATAATCAGTATCTAAAATTTCCTGATTTGAGACAAAGTAAATAAAAAAAGACAAAAGTCAATCTAATAACTCACGCAATAATCAAAATTCAAAGACCCAACTTGCTTTGATGAAAAAAGGAGTCCCAGGTGTAAAATGAATCTCTTCAACAGGAGATAATTCATTTATCAATTTACTTTCTGTTAAGAATTGAGTTTCTTTCCATTTAACATTGAAAATATTTTCAGCAGTAAACCCAAAACGCGTTTTGTGAGTTAGTTTATAATTTACATTGGCGTCAAATACGCTATACCCTTTTGCAATAATTGTATTTTCTTCATTTGCAGGTCTATCACCTAATATTCTATATCTCAAGCCCCATTTAAATTTATTGCCATTGTAATTGACCCCTCCTGTACTACTAAAGACGGGAGCTAATGGTAAATACTGAAATCCAACAGGATTATCAATTGAGCGGCCAATGGTATAGTTTGCATCAACATCTGCAAAAAAGTTTTTCACTATCTCATACCTCATTGACAATTCAAATCCTCTTCTAAAAGTTCTTCCTCCTGGTTCAACCACAGACTCGTCACCAACATAAATAAATTCTTGATCCAGTTTTAATGCCCATAATGCTGCATTGATTATTAAGTTATCAATTGGCTTGGTTATAACCCCAAAGTCAGCCCCCCAAGCAACTGGCAAAATTTGTCTTCCATTTTCAGGAACCACTACACGAATATCATTGCTATGAAACCCTTTTCCAATTTTTAGATACAAAGAGGTCGTATTATTTAATTGATATTGCATATTTAATTTCGGACTCAAAATCCCTTTGCTTAAAGATTTATAAGGTATCTTATTAAACAGATCATTGTATCCAAAAACTAAATCCTCCAATCTTAGCGCAGCATTTAAAGTCCAACGATTAATTATATAAGTTTCACTTATATAAGTGGCAATATTTAACTCATTACCTATACCATTAGATAAAGGAGCAGTAACAATATCTCTATTCAAAGTCCTTGATAATTCTAAATGATTGATATCGTCATATCTTACGCTTCCTCCTATTTTTAACTGCAAAGAAGCACCGTTACTAAAATATTCATCTTTGATATAGTATCCGTTATATCCAATAATGTTCCTTGCTTCCTTTTGTCTTATTTGATCCCCATTAATTGGGTCGAATTTATAAAATGTAAAATTGCTATACAATTCAAAATTGTACTTTGTGAAATAAAATTGATTTTCTAATGTCGCATCATTAGGTAATATTGAACTTGATTTAACACTCAAATTAGTTTTTGAAGTTTGTCCACCTTCATTATTATCAATGGCACCAAACCAGCCAATAGACCCATCTTCGACAGCTCTTTCAGGTATTTGTCCTGAAGCATTCCATTTACTCAAAAATGTTGAAAATTGAGTAGTAAAAAGGGTTTTGCCCTTCCGAATCTGATATTTACTAGTAAAATTATATCGTTTAAATTTCTGCGGTGAATCAAATGGGCCATCAGTATGATAAACCTCAAGACCAACATATGCATTCTCGGATTGTTTTTGTGGCAATAAATTAAATAATCCAACTGTTCTAATGGTGTTAAACATGCCGCCTTCCACTTTAATCAAATTATTTGGAAGTTTGTCAAATGTTTGAAGCGACACATAACCCGCTGTTGTAAAATCACCTTTGTCTGCATAATAAGTCCCTTTGCCAAAATCAATTTCTTTAATCGTTTCAGGAATCACAAAATGTAAATCGGCATATCCTTGACCATGTGCATGACTAACCATATTTACAGGAAGTCCATCCACAGAAACATTAACATCTGTTCCATGATCCACATCAAATCCTCTTAAAAATAATTGTTCTGCTTTACCTCCACCTGCATGTTGACCAATAAATAAACCAGGCACCAATCTTAAAACCTCTTGAGAATTATTTAAAGGTCTTATGGATAAATCTACTCTATGAAAATTACTCAATAATTTAATTCCTAATTTAGAATTTACCTCAATGTCTTTTAAAGAAGTTGTTGATGGAGTCATTAATATGGTAGGGATTTCATTAATGCTGTTGACAACATAAATCATACTTGAGTAACCAATGCAACGAACTATTAATGTATCACCAATTGAAGCTCTCAACTTAAAGAACCCATCTTTATCCGAAAGTGTCATTAATTTTTTAGAAACAATAGAAGCGTTATTTATAGGTATTAGCTCTTCCTGAGTCTTAATTTGAGCAATAAAAAGCTGAGCATTGGTAAATGAAGTTAAATTTAAGAAAATAAATACTAAATATTTAGACATTAAAAATTATTAGATCTTAAAAAACTATATCGTTATTTGAAAAATATTTCAAAATTTTCTTTTCTTAATAATATCTCTGATTCTTGTTGCGCTCTCATAATCTTCTTTTGCTAAAACATCGAATAATAATTTCTCAAGTTGAACTTTTGAATAATCCATTAAAGAACCTCTAATAGAACTTATCTTAATTGGCATCTCATCTAAAATACTTATATCGAAAATAGATTTATTCATAAACACGGGGCAGTTAAATCTAACAGCTAAAGCAAGGGCATCACTAGCTCGACAATCTATTTTCATTTCAGGTGTATCTTGTTGTGATAATATTAACCAGGCTTGAAATTTGCCATCTACCAAGTCGTAAATAATAACTTTTAACAAAGTACCTCCTAGTGCCGTAATTGAAGATTTAAATATATCATGAGTCAATGGTCTGGGCAATTGTATTCGTTCCATATGAATTGCAATTGATTGTGCTTCAGAAGAACCGATTATGATTGCAATTTGCTTTTTCCCATTTAATTCTTCTAATACTAAGGCATAGTGTCCTGGAGAGGACTCGCTTATATTTAAAGCAATAATATTTAGTTCTACTTGTTCCATTTATGTAATTATAATAATACAAATCTACATAATTCATCTATGTCATCAAAAGGTGCAATAACTTGTCCATCACATTTCAACTTAAAAAGCCCATTTGTCTCGATTTCAATAACATAGTCTTTAAAAATTGTAATATGATTATCCTCATTTTTAATAATTTCGATATTGTAATATTTTAAAGCGCCTAAAAGAAAATCTTTACTATTCATATTAAAAAATATTATCTATAATTATTTTTATCCCAAAAATGATGCATAAAAAAGAAGTGATAAAAATCAATAATGGTTGTAATAGTTTGTGGTTTATAATTTTTTTACTTAATGGTAAATTGAGAAGAGAAGCTGCAATCATCATTCCAAATATTGAACCTACTCCGAAAAAAAAAATATACTTTAGTCCGTTTGCGATGGTATTAGTTTGACTAACAATAACCAAAAGTAAAGCTCCACTACCAGCTAAACCGTGAATTAGACCAACTATATAAACTGGCAGATATGTATTGACGTATTTTTTACTCGATTGATTGTGAACTTCTAGATTTAGGTTTTTGGTATTATGCCTATTTGTTTTTACTTTAATTACCCATTGATACAGTCTAAAGAGACCTAAAAAAACGAGCATTACACCAACAATAGCTTCTAAATATTTATAAGTATTTGGGGATATTTTATACTTTAAAAAGAGAAATAAAATGCCAATCAGTAAAATGGTAGATGTATGACCTAGTCCCCAAAACATCCCTTCTTTCATTGCTTTAATAATTTTATTTCTTTTGACTACCATATTGCTTACAGCTATTATATGGTCAGATTCAAAAGCATGAGTAAAGCCTGCGTATATAGTCAATAAAATAGACATACTTTATTATTTTCTTATTTATAAAATATGATTCTATGATTCCCTGTATCTGCAGCAATTAAAATATCGCCAAAATTATTGACGCCAAAAGGCCAATACATTTCATTGTTTAATATGTTAGTCATACTTAATGATGTCTCACCATGTGTCTCAAAGTCGGGTTGTCCAATTTGGTAATTTGCAATTGGGTTGTTTTGATTAGGAATAGTATGATGGATAATGAGTCTACTATTACCTGTATCAGCAATAGCAATACCATCTTTATAAAAACAAGCATCGTAAACCCAGTTTAAACTAGAAGCATTTGGTTTTAGCCTATATTGGTTTTGACCATTGTCTGTTAAATTTGATTGGCCAATAATTACATCTGCGGTCTTTATCAAGGCGTCTTTCCAATCGTTCCATACAAGAACTCTATAATATTGTGTATCTGTAATAACCATTGCACCTTTATCACTTATTTTAATACTGTATGGCCAAATAGCGTTACTATTATTATACTCTTTTTCTATGAAATTTTCCTGCCCAATTACTGCACTAGCTTGAGTAAAATTATGAGTTGGAATTTCATTGTAATAAAGTACTCTTCTATTACCTGTATCAGCTATCCATAATTCTTTTCCATTGCTGAAAATACCATAAGGCCAATTTAAAGAAAAGGCCGATGGCTCTTTACCAATTCCTTCTACATTTGGGAGATTTGACAAAAAGTTTTTTTGACCGATAACTACATCTGCCTCTTGAAAATTAATTGTTGGCATATTATGCCATATTAATATCCTATGATTCCAAGCATCAGCAATAATAAGTTTAACCCCATTAGTCCAAACGCCTGACGGATACTGAAGTGAAGATGCAGAAACTGTATCACCTGCATTCCTTTCTGTATCATTACTATCTTTTTGACCTAAGATGACATTTGCTTTTTGATGACTTTTATAAGAAAATTGATTCCAAATGAAAACTCTGTTTTTACCTGTATCACTTACTACGAGTATTTCATCATGAAAGCAAACAGCACGTGGTGCCAATAAAGCATTCTGCTCTTCGCCGTAGAATTCAATTATTTTTTTAAAATCGTTCAAATTAATAAAATTTAAATTTTAGCAAATTCTTGGTAATTGTTCGCCAGGTAACATATTCACTAAACGTCTTCCTCCTATATTACTTTGCAATATTACTTGTCCAACATGTTCATTATTAATAAATCCTATTAATTTTGCATTTTTACCATTTTCATCTTGATTAAGAAATTCTAGTACATTCGAAGCAATTTCTCTTTTTACAACCATAACAAATACGCCCTCATTAGCAACATATAATGGGTCTAGCCCTAGCATTTCACATGCACCATTCACTTGTTCATTAACAGGTATATCAATTTGTTTTATATCGACACCGAAATTCCCATCCTTTGCAATTTCATTTAGTACTGATGCCAAGCCACCTCTTGTAGCATCCCTTAAAAAATGTATATCTTCTCCATATTTTTCCAATAATTTTTGTATTGTGAAATTTAAATTTGTTGTATCACTTATAATATCTGTTTCAAACTCTAGCCCAACCCTCTGACTCATTATTGCGATACCATGTTCTGCAATATTGCCACTTAATATGATAATATCATTATCTTGGATACTGGATAGGTTTATATTGGCATGTTTATGCAAAACTCCAATACCAGAGGTGTTTATAAATATTTTATCTCCTTTACCTTTTTCGACAACTTTAGTATCACCTGTAACAATTTGTACATTTGCCTTAATACAACATTGTTTTATACTATTTAAGATCTGCCAAAATGTTACCATTGGCAACCCTTCTTCAATTATAAAAGATAAGGATAAATATTTAGCCATTGCTCCACACATCGCTAAATCGTTCACTGTTCCATTTATAGCTAACTCTCCAATATTACCCCCAGGGAAAAATAAGGGATTTACTACATAACTATCAGTGCTAAAAGCTAATTTACCATCTAATTCAAAAACAGCACCATCATGTTTTTGGTTTAAAAGATCATTTTTTAAAATATCAAAAACGCCACTATTTAGTAATTTATGTGTTAAAATGCCGCCACTACCATGTCCTAAATTGATGGTATCAAAATCGAACTTTGGCATTGGGCAAGTTAAATGCATTTTTATTTTATTTTCCATTTAATATATTTTAAGCGATTACTCAACGTTGGTAAAATGATAATATGCGGCGCAAGCACCTTCACTACTAACCATTGGTGCACCTAAAGGATTTATTGGTGTGCATTTTTTACCAAACTGTGGGCATTGATTAGGCTTTTTTATTCCTCGTAAAATTTCACCAGCTATACAATCTTGGCATTCTTGAGCTTCATCAATTTGAATATTAAACTTCTTATTGGCATCGTATAAAGCTAATTCTTTTTTAACCTCGTAACCACTCTTAGGAATTTCACCGATACCTCGCCATACTCTGTTGCAAACTTCAAATACTTGGTTAATAATATTTACAGCTTCCTTGTTTCCTTCTGAATTCACAACTCTACTGTATTGATTTTCTAGTTTATATTCACCATTTTCGAGCTGCTTAATAAGCATCACTATTCCTTGCATTAAATCAACTGGTTCAAAGCCCGTGATCACAATTGGTAATTTATTAAGTTCTACAATTGGATAATATTCGCTTATCCCCATTATAGTACAAACATGACCTGCAGCTAAAAAACCTTGTACAATATTGGTATCATCGTTTACCAACGCCTCCATTGCAGGTGGAACCAATACATGCGATGTTAAGATTGAATAATTTTTAAGATTTTCTCTTTGAGCATGCAAAACACTTAAAGCATTTGCAGGGGCTGTTGTTTCAAAGCCCACAGCAAAAAAAACAACTTGTTTATCAGGATTGTTTTTTGCGAGGGTTACAGCTTCTAAAGGAGAATATAAAATACGTACATCCGCTCCGTTTGCTTTGGCTTCTAATAGACTTTTTTTACTGCCTGGGACACGAAGCATATCGCCGTAGGAACATAATATTACATTTTTTTCCTCTGCTAAATACACTGCTTTATCAATTAAATGCAACGGCGTTACACATACTGGACAACCAGGGCCATGAACCATAGTAATATGCTTAGGTAAAAGTCCGATGATACCATTTTTAACTAAACTATGCGTTTGACCACCACAAATCTCCATTATGGTCCATGGTCGTGTCGTTATTTTATCTAATTCTTCTAGATATTGATTTACAACTGATGCATCTCTATACTCACTTAAATATTTCATTATATCTAATTTTTATCAACTTGTGTGTGTTCAATTAATTCGTCAATTTCTCCGATTTCTTTTAGATATTCAAAGGTTTTAGCAGCTTCTTCCTCGTTAACTTTACTTATAGCAACCCCAACGTGCACCAGAACATAATCCCCAACATCTGCAGTTGGGAGCATTTCTAGTGATGCTTCTTTAATTATTCCGCCAAAAGAAATTTTTGCCATTTTAACCATTCCATTATATACATAATCTATACTTTGGATTTTACCCGGGATTGCTAAGCACATAATTTTAATATTTAATTATTTGAGGTATTAAGATCTTTGATATTATCGATATTTTGATTGTAATAAATTAATTGCCCAAAAGAAATATTTTCATCGTTTGGAGAAAGTTGATTATTGAAAAATAAATTATACTTATTTTCTAAATTCTCTTCTAATAAACTTACAATAAGTTTATTTTGGAAAACACCACCACTGAACGCTATATTTCTGATTGAAGTATTTTCGGCGACTATCTCAATTATCTGTACTAAAGAAAAATGCAACTTAGCAGCAATAAAAAAATTAGATCTTTTTTGAATTATATCTTTAACTATTCCATTAAATAAAGTGACAGTTGGAATTCTACGTAAATGTGCACCTTTTACAAAATAACTTTCTTTCATATTTAAACTATTATGTTCAAAATAACTTTCCGCTAAGAGCTGCAATTTCATTGCGGCCTCGCCTTCATAATTTTGTATATCACATATGTTTAAAAGTGATGCTACTGCATCAAAAATTCTACCCATAGAATTTACTTTTAATAAATCATCTGCTCTTAAAACTTTATTAAAAAGCGCCCATTCCTTGTCTGAGAACTTTGGACGAATTAATGGTTCACTACCCAAAACATCTTTACATATACTTAATGCAGATAAACGTGGCTCTTTTGACATTTTATCGCCAAACAATTGTGGAAATGAATCAAAGCAATATCTTCTTATCATTAAATTATTTTCAAAAACAAAAAACTCACTTCCCCATATCTGATTATCGTCACCTAGTCCTGTTCCATCCCATATTACACCTAAAATTGGTTCAGTAGATTCTAATAAGTTATTTTCAGCTAAAACCGAAGTGAAATGAGCTTTGTGATGTTGTATTTTAATCACATTATTACTTAAATTATGCGCTAATTGGTTAGAATAGTATTCTGGATGTAAATCTGTGCAAATTGATTGCGAATTGGTATTTACAATTTTTTGCAAATACTGTAGGCTATCCTTATACTTTATTTGTGTATCATAATTATCAGTATTCCCGAAATATTGGCTCACATATATATTGTTATTCTCGGAAAATGAAAAGCTACTTTTTAGTAATGCCCCAGTACCTAAAATTTTATCAGAAATAATCAATGAATGGAAAAAGGAAGGAGCCATACCTCTTGATCTTCTTAAAATAATTCGTTGTTTCTTATAGTTAGTAATAGTTACGATACTGTCATCTTGAGGCATAACAATATCTCTATTATTTGTAATTATAAAATCAGCGAATTGAGAAAGATTTTTAATCGCATCTGAATCATTATAGATTATCGGGGAACCACTAATATTTCCACTAGTTGCGATAATGGGTTTATCAAAATCCTTAAGTATAATATTGAATAAAGGCGAATATGGAAGCATAATACCAATATTGCTTAAACCAGGTGCGATTTCTTCCATCGCTGCATTATTTACTTTTTTCTTCAATAATACGATAGGAGAATAGTTTGATGTTAACTGTTCTTTTTGTATATCGCATATAAATGCGTATTCAGATGCTTGGTTGATATCCCTTACCATTATTGCAAACGGCTTATTTTGTCTTTCTTTCCTTATTCTTAGAGTTTTAATTGTATTGACATTTGTCGCATCACATATTAGTAAATAACCTCCTATACCTTTTATCGCAATAATTTTACCTTTTTCTAACTGTTCTTTAATAAAATTTAAAGTAACCTCATTCCCTTCTGATATTAGATTTTTAAAATTATCATATACTTTCATAGTTGGCCCACAATTAGGACAAGATATTGTTTGTGCAAAATATCTTCGATCATGAATATTATAATATTCAATATTGCAATCATTGCATAATTTGAAAATTTTCATTGTTGTATTTATCCTATCATAAGGTAATTTATTTATGATAGAATAACGTGGTCCACAAGTATTACAAGTAGTAAAAGGGTAACGATATCGTCTGTTATTTATATTATTTATATCTTCAATACACTCGTCGCAAATAGAAAAGTCTGGAGTAAGTAAAACTGAATTGTTTAATTCAGTTTTACTATTATTAATAGAAATAGATGTATACTTTTTATCTACTACTTTATTTAAAGTAGCATTAATTATTTTAGCATATTTTGGAGCGTAAAATTTTATATCCTTGAAAATTTTTTTTGAATCAGATTCATTTGAATTAAATTCAAAATGTAAACCCTCTGACGAATTATAAATAAGCCCGTTTATGCTATTCTTGATTGCATAATTATATAACATTGGTCGAAATCCAATGCCTTGTACAATACCGCTTAGGTGAATATGATATGTATTTACTTTCCCCAATTTCCTTATTGAGATTTTTTTTGCTTTACTTTCTCTTGAAGCCAATTACACCACTGATCTAACCCTTCACCATTTAAACTACTAATACTAATAACATCTAAATCTGGATTTATTTCTCTTGCATCTTTTGTAACAGCATCAATACTGAATGGAACATGGGGTAAAAGATCAGACTTACTCACAACCATTAATTCACTAGTTAAAAACATTCTAGGATATTTCTTGGGTTTATCATCACCTTCTGTAGTTGCTATAAGTGTTATTCTATAGTCTTCTCCAAGATCAAATGCAGCGGGACAAACTAAATTACCTACATTTTCAATAAATAAAATATCTAGATCTTTATAGTCGAAGTGATCTAATGCTTGTAATATCATTTGTGCTTCAATATGGCACATTCCTCCTGTTACAATCTGAAGGCAATCTATCCCTGCTTCTCTTATTCTAATAGCATCTCTCTCAGTTTCTGGATCACCAACTAAAACTCCTAATTTCAACTTATTTTTTAGTCTTTTACCAGTTTCTTGCATCAATGTTGTTTTACCACTTCCAGGTGAAGAACAAACATTAAGTACTAAAATGTTATGTGATAAAAGTTTATCTTTGATTGCTTTTGCCACAAAATCATTGGCTTTTAATAAATTCAATGTGGTATTTTCACATTGAACACTCCCTACAGAAGCTCTATTACTTTTTGGTTGACTCATATTATTTATTTTTCGAATTCTACTTTAGAAATTAATAATTCCTCTCCTTGTATAACATTTTTTGACGGTTTATTACAAATACTACAAATGAATTTATATTGAATAACAGGAGTTTTTTGGTTACAATCATCACAATATATTATTACAGGTAACACTTCTACATGTAAGATTGTTTTAGCATATTTAGGCTCATCCAGAATTACTGCATCAAAAGCATTTTTCATTAAAATAGGTTGAACATTGCTAAGCTCTCCCGCAGTTAAATAAATATTTCTAATATTTTGATAGGTGTCTGGAAATTCTGCTTCTAGCGTTTTAAATATATTTCTTACTAGTGATATTTCGTGCATGAGTAAAATTATAATGAGTAAATATAACCAAGTATTTATAGATAAGTATTAAAATTGATCGTATTAGAAAATATTTTCTATTATGCAAATTTGGCTTTGAGTATCATCAATTTCTCGATATCGGCTTTAGTATTTTCAATTATATCTGGATCATTAGAGATGGTTAAAATCTCATTAGCAATATTCATCATATCATCAAATCTTACTTGATCAAAATCATCTTTATTACCTACAAACCAACTTGCTTCTAAATAATTTGACAAAGATAGAACTCTTTCTATAGGATATTTTTGAACAGTTCTTATATCTAAGGCTTCTCTATACCAAGCAAGCGCTTTGTCATAATTATCAGTATGAAGCGAAGCAGGGTATTTAGTATACGCATTACCAAAGCTTTGACAAATCATTGCAAATTCATATGGGAAATCTACTTTATTGTAGAAATTCAAGGCTTCATTAAATGAAGAGACAGATACAGCAGCCCAAACACCTTTCTTTTTAACTTCATCAGGTATTTCTGCATAGACTTTCCCTAATTGATGTTGAATTTCAGCAAAAATATGAGGAGTATTTTCTTTTGTAAAAACTCTAAGTGCATCTTGATATGCTTTAACTGCCGATCTGAAAAACTGAGGATTTCCATTCTGTCCCCATGTCTGTAATAAATTACCTTTAATTAGATTAGCTTGTGCTATTAGTGAATCTAATTTTTCTTTAGTGAAAATCAATATTGCCCTATTAATATAACCTAAAGCTTCACTAAAACTATTACTTATTGTAGCAACATAACCTGCATCTAGTAGTATCATTGCTGATTCTACTTCTTTATTTTCAGATTCAAAATATTCAAGACACTCCCATAAAATATTTTTTATTTTTTCTAAAAATATTTGATCGTAGGGGATTGATATCTGACTAATCCAAATTTTTGATAAAAGATCTTTACATGCAAATTCAATTTTTTTAGTGACATTTTTAGACAAGATGCTATTTATTAACTCTTGTGCTTTATTCATATCAAGTATATCAATGTATAATTGAGATAATAAGTAATTTGTATAAAGAGAATGGTTTAAATTATCATTATTTTTAATTGCCTTGCAATAAGTATCTATTATATCTTCTATTGCGAATTGAGACTCACAAGTTCCATATTGCATTGCTACTGCACGGTTATGTAAAGTGATATTATCATCTCCACTAAATAAAGAAAAATCTATAATAACTCCATTTTGAAGTCGATTTAATAAATCTATTATATTTAATATCTCTGTATTGTCTTTAAATAAAGAATAAGCTTTTTCGAAATTATTTAATTTAGTGTAAATGATTCCTAGTAATATTTTATTGTCAAATTGTAAAGTTGGAAATAATAGAGGTGGCTGTGTATTATCCCAATCTGGGAAAATCTCGATTGTAGTAGCATTGACTTTAATAGACGTTTGATCGCATATTTTATCTGAAAAATTAACAAGCTCATTTAACCTGTCTTCAGTTTCAATCAAATTTTGAATTTGATCAAGCAAATCAACTGATGTATATATTGTAATCATTAATTATAGTTCTTTTTATTGTGATTTTTATATAAAAATTGAAAGAATTTTTATATTTTGGTCAGCTGTGTATTCTAATGTCCTATCAATGTCATCTAGTTTATTATCAATTAGTAGTTCCTCTATAGAAATACTTCGATCGCCTACTTTATTCTTATATTTTAACATGCTCATTGATGTTTTATGTAGACTTTTAAAATAGTCATCAAACTGAGATGCAATTAATATAGTTTTTTTTGAAGAATAATAAACCCAACAAACTTGAGCCGCATTTGGAAATAGTTTTTCAACAATAACTACATCAATTATTATATGTTTATTTAAAAGTCTAACCAAAATAAATTAATTAATTAATTGTGTTTAAAAGAAATTAACCTAACTCGTTTTCTAAAATTAATTGAACAACCTTATCTCCAGCATTTTTTACTGGTTGACTCAAGTCCATTTCTAATTTAATATTGTCTATGGCAATTAAATAAACAGTAATATCTTCTGGATACTGATCTTGCAGTATTTTCTTGGCATAACTTAACGCTTGATCCCACTTTATACTGTGTAAAAAAACCATTGGATCATCTTGAGGAGCAGACATTACTTCACTAGCAGGTACTTTATATAAAGTACCTGCCTTTTCTCCAGTATTTAAAACTCCATCTATTAGAATAATTTTTTGATGCCCTTTTAGTTTAAATAACACTTCAAAAGCCCCCGTACCCATATCAAAAATGGAAATATTTTCATTATTTTTTAAAAGATTTGATAATTCTTCAATAACATAAATCCCAATTGCATCATCACTTCGACAGGGGTTACCAAAACCCATTATTGCAGTTTTCATAAATATTTACTTATTATCTCAATATTAATTTATATGATCATCACAAACTAAAAAAAGGTTAGAAAATTATTTCTAACCTTTTTTATCTAAAAAATCAAACAAAGTCAATTTTAAAAGATTGTATTTATAACTTGAACTTTGCCAACTGCTCACCTGTTTTTGCATCATGTGCGTGAACTGTACATACTAAACAACTATCAAAAGAACGAGCAACTAATCCAACTTCTACTGGATCACTTGAATCTTCAATTTCTATTCCTTCTAATGCCGCTTCAATTGGACCTGAAATACCTGCTCCATCATTAGGACCCACATTCCAGGTTGTAGGAGCCATTACTTGGTAGTTTTTAATCACGCCATTTTCAATTTCTATCCAATGCGCTAATGCGCCTCGAGCAGCTTCTGTTGCACCAAAACCTTTGCCATCTCTCTCCTCAGGTTTAATATAAAACTCGCCATCTAAATCTATTTCTCTTAACCATTGGTCAATTTTTTCATACAACATTGGCGCTTCGTGAACTCTTGCTAATGTTCTAACAAATACACTCGGACCCATTTTATCCATCACGTCTTTTATCAAGTAATCTTTGATTTGATGATCTAGATTATTTGGCTTCGCATACATAATACAGCGTGAAAGTGGACCAGCTTCTGCGGGTGCATCCATATATCTTGGCGCCTTTGCCCAACTATATTTCCCATTAAAATCAGTATTATCTAAATTTTCTGATTGAACAGGAGTTGGGATAGGTTCATCCCAAGGATGTGCAGCTTTATGATCCTGATACCAGCTATGAGTAACATGTTCTTTAATGTCTAAATGATTGAAATCGTGATATTCTTTTTTATGACTATCATAATAACCAGCTGGACTAATAAGTGCGTCATTTCTTCCTTCAACAGTTGGATGATTATAAAGATCTTTGTGCAAATAAGTGCCATATGAAACAAAATTTCCGCATCCTTGTCCAAATTTATCTAAACCGAATTCAAGTGATGCTCTTATAAATAATCCTAAATCACTATTGCGTTGGCTTTCGTTTTCATCTACCCAAGCCATTAGATCATCCCAGCTTTGCACTTTACGATAACGCTCAATAGAACAGCCTAACCAAGTTGTTTCTAACCAGTCATTCCTGAATTGATTCATAATAGAATGTGCTCGTGTAATATCTTTCAATGTTGGAGCACACATTACACCACCAGGAACCATATAACTACTATGTGGCCATTGTCCACCAAATAAAGCATAAACCTCAACAGGTCTTCCACTTGCAGTAACTCCACTTTGAAAAGATGTACCAACATAAGCTGCAAATCTCTTAACAACTTCACTATACAATGGCTTGTTAGCAAATTTCTTATTTGCTAAATCTGTTGCAAATATTGCATAGAACCAACGTGGAATACTTTGAATGGTTTCAGTAGCTTGACCTAATGCTCTAAGCAAAAGTGCATTTGGAGGTAATGTTGTTTTCCAAACTGTGTCTAAGGCCGATGATGCACAATATAAATGCGAGCCCCCACAAATTCCACAAATTCTTGGTGTTACTATTAATCCACTTTGGGGATCTTTGCCCTCCATTATTTTTTCAAAACCGCGAAACATTGCGGCTTGTGTATGGGCACGGGTTACAACTCCATTTTCCATATAAACTTTTACATCTAAATCACCTTCTACTCTACCTACTGGTGAAATATTTAATTCTTTTACAGTTGACATATCTAATTTATTTAAATGATTAATTTATTTACTGCCTTCCATTACTGCATGATTTGTAGGTAGTATTTTAGCAACCCCCGCTTTCATCATGTATCCTAATTTACTTTCTCCATGTGGTACTTCTTTAGGAATAAAACCTAAATACTTCATTGTTTTGAATACTGACCCTTTAACAAGATCATTGTGTGGAAAACCAGGTTCAGTACAGCCTAGACATGGGTGATTAGCTCTTGTCTTACTACTAGTTCTATTCCATAAAATTCGGTTACAACTTGCTCTTGTCATTGGTCCTCGACAACCAACCTCATAAAATAAACATCCATTACCTCTTTTGCCAAATCCACCATCTATTTTTTGAGCAAAATTCGACACATTAGGACATCCAGTTTGTACAAAGTCAGTGAAAAATGTTTGTGGACGATGAAATTCATCAATTTTAACATCGCCTATTCTACCAGTTGCAATTGCAACTAATATTTGTGAAATCCAATCTGGATGTGCTGGACATCCGGGAATATTTATAACAGGTAGTCCACCTTTAGATACAAAATCTGCACCTAAAAAACCACCTTTTTGCTTTTTTAAGAATTGCATACCAGTACTTTCACTCGGATTTGGAGCTACAGCAGGAATACCACCATATGTAGCGCAATCACCAATTGCGACTACAAAGCCAGCAACCGCAGAAAGTTCTTTAACCCAATCTTTCATTGGTCTCTCACAAAAATAGTTCATTGTCCCTGTTCCATTTGGACCTTCAATAATAGATCCTTCAAAGACTAGAATATCCATTTGAACTTTCCCGGCAATTATATCTTGCATTAAATGTGTGACTTGATGTCCAATTTCCATTCCTATGGAAGGATGCCATAAAATATTTACACCAAAATCAACAACCAATTCTACTACAGTAGGTTCTTGGGCATTTAAAAAAGACATGGTGTTTCCACTACATGCACCACCTTGCAACCAAAGTACATTAGCCATAAACAATCGTTTTAGTTTTTTAAATTAGAAATTATTTACTAAATCTAGAAAGTATTTTCTAATATTCCAAAAAATATTTTGAATTTATGTTTTTATGAAAAATATCCAGGCCTTTCGGTGTTAAAAATGGATAAATGACACTCCAGATATTTTTTTTATATAACCTTAAACTAATTAATTGATTTTGGGTAAGACGTTGTGGTAACCAAAATGTAATTATTATATGTAAATTACTAGAAATCATGTTAATCTGACCTTCAAATTGCTCTTTTCTCACTAGGTCAAATTTTTGGGAAGAAGTTAGTTTACTAAATATTTGTTGCAATATTTTTCGATTGATTTTCAACCATTTATCTTGAATTTGAGGGTAATTTCTTTCTATCTCCCAAATATTGTTAAATGTAAATCGGTTTTGATCATAAAAATGATAGAGGCCCGTGATTAACTCATCAATAGCCTCTAATGGAGAATTACAAATATATTTAGATAAAATAGTTGATAATTCATCGAAAAGGTTTTCGTAGGCTGATTCTACAATTGTTTCTTTATTTTTAAAGTGATAGGCTAAATTTCCAATGCTTATGTTACTTGCATCTGCAATTTGTTGTAGTCTGGTATTTGCAATTCCAACTTCAAAAAACAACTTTTTACTTTCAATTAAAATTTTATGTTTTGTAAAGGACATTTTAACTAAAATTTAGTTTAAAATATTTAATATCAATTATAATTGTACCTCTTTGATCTTTAGCAGCTTGCCTTCTCATATATTGAGCATTAAAAACTGCCTTTTTAAAACTCGAGTATTGTATAATTTTTCGTTTTAAAAATTTCAAAGGAGCTAAATTATCGGCAAATAACAAAAAAATATTCCATTCACCATTTATAATTTCAATGTTTTCAATAACTGCAGTATTCTGTAACCAAAAATCTTGATGTATAAATTGTACATCTTTTTGACTACCAATTGTTTCTAAATTTAATAATTCATCTAAATATAATAGCATTTTATTATATACCTCTTCCTGTAATTCAAAATGGTTTAAACTCATAAAAAATTAATTAGTCCAATGTATATTAATTTGTTGATATTCTCTTAAACCCATGTCTGTAAAAAATGGATATATTATTCCCCAAATATCGTATAAAAAATGATGAATATTAACATCTGAATTAAATTCAACTTTCTTGATATTAAGCCACATTTCAGTAATTGATCTAATTTGCCAAGCTAAATGATTTTGTATTTTTGAATTTAGCGGAATTAATGCTCCCCTAGAACTATTAAATGCTAACATTAAATTTATTTGATATAACTGCCATTCAATATATTTCTGGTGTTTTAATTGTATTTCAGGATAAGCTCGTAAAACCTCTACAGTATCTGTATAAAAAAAGGTGTGTTTCTGCTGTTGCTCAAAAGTAGCAACGAGATACGCATTTATATCTTCAAATAAAGGAACAACCCTGTATTCATTTAATAATAATTCTTGCTTTTCTTTTAAATCATCATATAATTCAGTAATTATATTATCCTTATTTTTAAAATGATAGGCCAAGTGCCCAACACTTATAAATGCAGCATCTGCAATATGCTGTAATCTTACATTTACAAATCCGTTTTGATTAAACAATTTCAATGCATTATCTTTAATATGTTGTCTTGTGGTTTTCAAAAAAAATTGATTTTTTAGATGATTACATTAAAATATAAATTTATTTTTATTTTTAGTAAAAATAAATTTTTTATAAATGACAAAAAGATAAAGCCCATAACTGTATTTGCACAAGACTTTACTATTTATTAAAGCTTTAGTACTTGTCAAAATATATACTTTGTACTCAAATTATTTTTTTGTATATTAGTAGAACCTGTTTTTTTTACTTGTTTAAGTCCAGATGAATTATTACTACTAGTGGACGATATTCGGGATGATGTATTTTCATATCCCCATCTAACACCACAATGAGGGCAGATATCTCCAATTTTGGAGTAGACTGATACAGATTTGCCACATTTCCCACAACTCTTACTTTCAAAAGATTGAGAAAATGAAAAAACACTAATTGTAAATAAATACAGTATTAATAAAATCTTATTCATTCGAATTTAAATTATTTACTATAAAAATACTCGAATGCAGCCTATTTCAGTGACTTTATGCAATAAAATATATGTTATTTTATAATATTACATTTCAGTACTACCCAATTAAAAATTTATTTTCAAAAATAACATGTAATGTAGTGCCTAAACTACAATTCACCCTCTACGAACCTAATCACCCTTCTGAGTTTTCTTTGAGCCAACGCTGGAAAATCTAACCCAAAATCATAAACCTGCTCCATTTTTTCCACTAGTTGGGATTTTATGGTTTTTACCTTCTTGGCTGTAGCGATTTGCCTATCAAACCATTCAGTAATAGTAATACCTTTTGCTTCACATTCAAGGATGATTGTTTCGTATGTACCCATTGCTAATCTTAGTGACACTACCTTAGTCGATTCCATAATATATAGTCTTTTGTTTACGGCTGTTTTCTTCCAGTTTTTGGGCGTATGATTGATGTTTACAGTTGTTTACCCATGTAGCCATGCTATCAAACCATCGATTTACATATGCCTTAGTATAGAAAGAATTAGCCAATTATTTAAATTTTACTATAAAGATAGTAATTTATTTGATATAATCATATTTTATTGTATTTTTGGTAATGGAAAAAATATACCCTAGTGAACTAAGTGGACCACTTTCAATTGAATTAGCCATAAAGCATGGCAAGTTAATGGAAGGTGTTTTTAGTGTTAAGCAGTCAGGAATCGATTCTAAAATATTCCACTCATGGAAATTAGAAGAACTACTGCCTACTGTTCCAAAAGGTGGCTGGGCTGACCTTTCTTTTATTGATTACTTATGGTTACATACTTTAGAAACCATGCGCAAATTTGGTTGCTCCAAAAAATTAATGAAAGATGTCTGCAATACCCTTTTTATAGAAGCATACAAAATAGACCTTCGAAAAATTACATTGAATGAATATGTAACACATCTAACCAATTTATCGAAAAAGCGACCATTAACCAATGATGAAGTTGCCTATTTAAATGCATGTGAAGCAGAATTAAATGATCCAATTAAAATGGCTGTCACCAACTACGACTTCAATTACTTTGCTCAATTAGTGCTAAAGTGCTTTACAAATAACAATGAAGTTGGTTTAGTGATTTTTGAAGATGGAAGGTTCAATACCTATGAGTTAACCAGCACTTTACAAAAAGTATCTAACCCAATTGATTTATCTGTTCCTCACCTATTAATCCCTATAACATCAATCATAAAAAAGTTTGTAGTCGATGAAGAAAAAGACCAATTTTTAACAACTACCGGAATTTTAAACAGTCAAGAATACGAAGTCATTAAACAAATTAGAAACAAGAACGTGAATCGTCTAACCGTTACATGTGATTATAATAACACAATAAATAAAATCGAACTTGAGGAAAGTGGCACAATTAATGGTAACGAAGCCAAACGAATTATACAACAGTTAGGTTTGAAAAATTATACTGGGGTTAAATATGATACAAGAGACGGCAGAACGCTGTCTTTCACTCAAACATCTAAAATTTTTATGGATGATAAGTAACGCTTCCGTTAGTGACGGCGCAAATAGTAACGTAGGTGTCCTTCTTTGGTAAAGACGATACCTCACACCATTACAAATGTTAAACCAACAACAAAATGTAAAACAAGAAAAACAGGACTATAAGATTACAAGAGAAGAACTTAAAAAATTTGACAAGTTCAAAAATCATTCGGAAACCGAGTTAGACGCAATAAGGGATACCATGTATCAATATGCGCTTATCTTATTAAAAACAAAACGCTATGAGTAATATAGATTACTTTAAAAAGTTTATGCCAGTAATACCAGATTTAGCCAATATGAACTTTGATGTTTGGTCCTATACTCGTGTTAGCTCCAAGGAGCAGTTCACGAATAATTCAAGCGTATCTAACCAAAAAGATCACAATATTAAATATGGAAAAGAGCATAATTATAATATTACTGAAAATTTTGGCGGTACCTATGAGAGTGCCAAATCTGACTTCACACGTAAGGAGTTCAAACGCTTAATAGATAAAATTAAAACAAGCAAAAAGAAACCCTATGCAATCTTAGTATTTAAGATGAGCCGTTTTTCACGCTCAGGTGGTAGTGCTATTGGTTTAGTGAATCAATTAGTTGAAGATTTGGGGGTACACTTAATAGAAACAAGTACTGGTAATTCAACTACAACTGAAAGAGGCAAGGTTGCCATTTATGAAAGTTTATTCCATGCTTATAAGGAAAATTTAGAACGTATGGAAATCATAAGACCTGCTATGCAAACTTTCATTAAAAATGGCGGCCGATTTGGTTCAGCTCCTTTAGGATATGACCATTATGGACCCAGAGTTAAAAAAGAAGGATTTCTTAGTTCTAAGCAAAGATTTGAAATCAATAAAACTGGAATCATACTTAAGGATGCATGGAAATGGAAAGCAAGTGGCTTATACAATGACGTTCAAATTATTGATAAGTTAGCAATGCGTGGGGTAAAAATTCGTCCTCAATATATTTCCAGTATGTGGCGCAACCCATTTTATTGTGGTATTAATGTCAACAGAATGGTTGATGAGCCTGTACAAGGTAATTGGGAGCCCATAGTTATTTTTGAAGATTTTGTGAAAGTACAAAACATGCTTTTAAAACAACCTCATGACCACTTGCATAACATTGAAAATGACAAACGTCCTCTTACACATCTAATTAATTGCATCCACTGCGAATCAATTTTAGTAGGTTACGAAGTCAAGAAAAAAGGACTGCACTACTACCGTTGTCCAAAGTGCAATGGTGTAAGCGTAAATGCCAACACTACGCCAAAAGCAAAACGTATAGGTGCTAATGAGCTTTACAAAGAGTTTTTAAAGGAATACACATTGGACGAAGATTTCATTCCAGTACTTAAGTTCCAGATTGAAAAATTGTATGACTATCACAATGACCATAACAAGGTTGACCAAGAAAACTTATTAGCTCAAAAAAGGGAGTTAGAAGGCAAGTCTAAGGTTTTAAAAATACGCCTTGGCTTAGGTGAAATTGACGCAGAAACTTTTTCATTATCCAACCAACACATACAGGAAAAAATAGCAGCTATTGAGTCCAAAATTGATTACGAGCAACCTACAAAATCTAACCTCGAAATTATGATTGATGAATCTTTGGCCATGGCCTCACAACTCAATGTAGTATGGGATCGTAGCGATTTAGAAAACAAAAAAATCATGAGTAGAACCCTATTTCCTGAGGGTGTGCTGTATGACCCCGAAAAACACCGTTATCTAACCAAAAATGTTAACAGTTATTTTGGCCTAATCAGTACATTATCAACGAATTATAAGGAAAATAAAAAGGGGATAAACCAAACTGATGCTGATTTATCCCCTTTAGTAGCGAGACCGGGATTTGAACCCGGGACCTCAGGGTTATGAAGATTTTTTGAGAAAATGAAAGTGTTGATTTGTAATGTGTTATGTTTTCACAAAACCGAAATCAACCGATTTGAACCGAATTCAGGGGGTGTTTTCATGACACAAAAGAAAAAGGGAATGTAGAAACACTCCCCGCTTTGTCTAACATCTATGAGACCCCTTTATTTGGGTAATTTACTAACCCAGTTTAAACCACCCTTCAAATAATTTATCTCCAGATAATTGAAATTCTTTTTGATCAACAACTTCATTATCTACTTTCTTGATTAATTTTAAATGTCTTCCTCTCTGCAAAAACTGATTATTTACAAAAGTGCTAAATTTAATTTCCTTTGGCTGCTTTAAAAATATTTCTTTTGACCACCTATTCCCAACATATTCTTTTATAAATGGTCTTCCATTTTCATCAGTAAACTGTACCTGACCAAATGTTTCAAAATTTATTTCAACAATAAGTTCAACTTTAATCAATGGTATAGTATCCATTATCCTATTATTTGGAAATAGATTATAAATATCTTTCACAGAAATGGTTCGGGGGGACATTTTGAATTGTTTAATTCAGTACTAAATTAGAAAAGAGATATAACTAGCATATTAATTAGAAATTAACTTTTTGTGATTTAGTTTGCATAGAAGCAATTCTATTAAAAAGTTAAAAACCTCACGCAAAACCTCACGCAAACCTCACGCAGAAACAAAAAAGGACCCACGATTTAACGTAAGTCCTTGATTTTCATGTAGCGAGACCAGAAACAACTTTACTATTTCTTACTTGGCGCTAATACTAACACCTGAAATGAACCTGGGATCACTTTAGCCCTTGTACCTTTTGGTGCATCCGCTGGTAAAGGTTCGTAATCAGCAGTAGGTAAATAAACCATATGCGTTTTATTATCTAAAGAAATGGTGCGTGCTCCTCTTTTAGTGGTTATTGTTTCTACTAATTTAAACTCATTAGCAGATACTTCTTTCACCACTGATACTGTTCCTGATCCATTAGAAGTGAAAATTAATTTTGAAGCTGGATCAAAAGCGGCTCCATCGCAACCTTCTCCAATTGGCACTGTAGCCACAATTTTTCCGTTGGTTGCATCCATTACCACTAAGGTTTTATCACAGGTAGAAAACAATCGTTTTGTTTTAATATCAATGGCTAAACCAGTTGGAGATTCTGAAGGTGATAAATCCCAAATATTTGTAACGGCTGCTTTGGCGATATCTACTTCAGCAATTTGATTTTTGTCTTCTAAGTTCACAAATAATTTACCAGCCTCATCACTAACAACTGTTTCTAATTTAGTACCACCTACAGCAATTGTTGCTACCACTTGATTGGTATTTACATCTATTATTGAAAGATCTCCTCCACTATGATTACTGGTCACTATTTTATTTGAGAATTGATCGTACATGATCCAGTCGGGGTTTTTACCCACCTCAATTTGTGTAAGTGTTGCACCTGTTTTTAAATCAAACACAGTAACATTATTGGTTTTACCATTACTTGTATATCCCATTCCCAATGATGGCACGAAAGCTACCCCATGCACACCAATTGTATTGTTAATTATACCTATTGAATCGCCAGTAATTTTATCTAAAATATTGATTTGGCCTCCATGAGACAAATACAATTTATTAGAATTAGCATCTACCGCGGGATAATCCCATCCACCCATACTGGTAATATGAAATGTTTTTACAATTTGGTAACCTGATTGTGCTGAAACCTTGGTTGCAAATGCTATTAATAGCAGGCAAATTGGAAGGATATTTTTTTTCATTTAATAAAATTTGAGATGATTATGATTGTTTAATATAATTTAAAAAATACAGACATATTTACCACCCTTCCATCCAATGGCGCCCATATCTATGGGAAGCCTGGATTATTAAGCGGAGGAAATACTATTTGATTGTTTTATAGCGCATTATCAAATTGCATTTTATCTTCTGCTTTTTTAGTGGTTTTACCAAAACGATAATTAAAGCCAATATAAAATACCTGTGCATCTCTACTGGTCAATTGATTTTGTATTAAGAATTTAGTAGTAAGATCTGATTTTTGCTTCAAGGTACTGAACACATCACTTAAAGTAGCGACAACAGATAGTTTGTTTTTCATTAGATCTTGACGCAAACCCATATTTACAACAAAGGTTGGATCAAAAAATCCTTGTATCGTTTGCCTCCCAGACCTATAAATACAAGTGAATTGATACATGGTACTTTTAGTGATAGAAGCACTTGCATTAAAGTTGGTATTGCTACTCCAAATCGATTTTTTATCGGGAGCAGTTGCTGTTCCAAAATTGATGGTATTATAAAACACATTGGTACTCAAATTAGCAGTAATCGTTTTTGTTGGCTTTGCAGAAACGACTAGCTCAAAACCAGTATTCTGATCGTTCGATAAATTTTGCCTAGTAGTTAAAAATGTGGTATCGTTCAATTTTTGAGTGATAGAAGTAAATCCATTGTATTTGTACCTATAGTAAATACTTGGCACGATGGTAAATATGTTATTCTTCCATTGATACCCAAATTCTAGCGAATGAATAAACTCTGGCAGCAAATAGGGGTTTCCTGCTCTTAAATTAATTGGATCCATATATTCAGGGAATGGATTTAAATCGTCGCCTTCTGGCCTGTTCACTCGCTTACTATAATTCAATTGCAATTCACCCTTTGAAAGTTTATAGGCTAATTGAACTGTAGGAAAAACATTGAAGTATTGATTCTTTATGATTGAATCTCTGGTCACCAAATTACTTTCTATGAACGATTGTTCTGCCCTCAAGCCCAATGAATATTCTAATTCACCAATGGCATTGGAATAGGTGCCATATACTGCATGTATTTTTTGATTCAACTTAAAAAGATTGGAAGTCAATGGATTTTTAATAACTCTGCCCGTGGAAGGATTGTAGTTTTCCGTTAGAAAATCGATGTCTTGTTGAATGAAAGATCCTGCATAACCAAGTTCTAGTTTAGCGTTTTCCCCTAATGGATTTATAAAATCTATCGTGGCTTGTTGATTGTGTTCAATTTGATTGACAAAATTATTATCTGGTATAGTTAGTTTGTTTGGAAAGTAGTACTGATTATTGTAATAATTTTTTTCATCTTCACTTTGAGAGGAAGCAGTAAACTCAAACCGTAATTCTTTCCCTACTTTGTTATAATTATGTTGCCAATAGGCAGTGAGATCTTTTTCATTTTCTACTGCAGGAGCAAAACGAGTTCTGTCTAAACGTTGTGTAATTTGTCTATTCTTATCAAAAAAAGTACGTTCATATAAATCGTTTCTTTCTAAACTAGTTTTTAAATAACTTCCAGATAGCCCGATGCTATTCATTGTATCGATGGTATAGTCAAAACCTCCTCTTAATAAATGAGACATTGGCCTGGCTTTGGATCTGTAATTTTCGGTGTAAAATCCTGTGGTTGCTCTTGAAAGTGAATCAGTAAATGTCCGATTAGTATTACCAAAACGATTTCTTTCATCCTGGCGAATACTATAAGTAGCAAAAGTATTGAGCTTACTCGTTTTATAATTGAGGTTTAAACTACCATTTTCTCTTTGTTTGTTACCTATATTACCAGTAATATTCCCATTGAAACCTGCTTTGATATTCTTTTTCATGACGATATTAATCATACCCGCAGTTCCATCTGGTCGATACTTTGCAGAAGGGTTGGTGATCACTTCAATTCTTTCAATGGTATTGGCTGGAATTTGTTGCAATATCTCGGCCCTATTTTTTCCCATTAATGGCGAAGGTCTTCCGTTAATGAGCACCATTAATTCTCCAGAACCTCTCAAACTAATATTGCCTTCGATATCTACTTCTACAGACGGAACATTTCGCAGTATATCACTAGCTGAACCCGATTGAGCCATAATATCCTGTGAAGTATTATACACTTTTTTTCCTACTGTAGAACTTAGCATATTCTTTTTTGCAGTAACACTCACTTCATTTAGTGTATTGGAACTTAATTCCATACTGATATTACCCATCGCAATGATACTTGCGTTTGCAGTCAGCAAAACAGTTTGTGTAGGTGCTATCAAACCCATATAATTTACTTTAAGTAAATAGTTGCCGAGCGCTATACTATCTAAATTAAATCTGCCTTTTTTATTACTGATAGACATTTTAATAACAACATTATTAGTTGGTCCTAATAACTGAACGGTAGCATATTCTATGGGTAGTCCAGTTTTTATGTCAACCACCGTTCCGTTTACAGATCCTATATTTTTTTGTGCTGATAAATTGCAATAACAACTTATCAGTATAAGTATTATACCTAAATATTTCATTAAAAACTTTTTAAAATACCACCAATTATACAGTCTAACCAAATCAAAATTAATTACCTTAAAGTTAGCTGTATAATCGGTGGATAGAGATTGATTTACATTATTTTTCCAGTTAGATCGAGTTTGGCTTCTTTGGTTTTACCCTTTAAACTATATTCAATTTCGAAATAGTTCTTGCCTTCTTTAGACTCAATTTTATATACTTCTTTGATGGTTGCTCCTGCAAATGCTTTATTAAAACCATCCATAACTGCTTTTGGTGTATTCGCTTGTGGAATGGCCATTTCAGTTTCCATCCATTCGCCTTTTCCTGAAAAATTAGCAGAGCCTTTTTTACCGTCCATTACAAAACTGGCTTCATAATCATTTTTGGATTCCATTTCCCATTTTACTTCTTTCGCAGTCGGAAATTTAGTTTGAAAGGCTTTTTGTGCCTCAGTTGTTACTTTAGTTTTTTGAGCAAATGAAATGATTTGACTGAACATCAAAATGCTAATAATGAAATATTTTTTCATAATATTAATTTGAGCACACACTTTTTTTAGTGTAAATGCAATGATTTAAATAGTGTAAAACGATTGTGGTAAATGAAAAAACTAAACAGAAGGTGGTCTAAAAATTCCAGGACAATATTCCTCGTTGTTGATTTTTATTGAATAATCAGGACCAATTTTAATAGGAATGATGTAAGTGGCAAATTCAATTAATACTTCCTGTTTGTGAAATAGTACACCATTTTGAATTTGAATAACCTCATCATGAGTATGTGGTATTTTATTGCTTTGCATTGGAGCATCTTCCTCCTCATCAAATTCTATTCCAGATGCAATTAACTTTTCACCTATAAATTCAGCAAAATCCATATCCTCGTCAAGGCGTAAGCTGTTTTTATATAGACTAATTACCGCCTTAGCATCCTCATAATTTGAATAAGGCATGATCAAGGTTGTAAACATAAAAACGACTAAAATAAAAAGTGTTCCTGCTTTTTTCACAATACAATGTTAAACCAATCTGAATATTTATATTGTTAAATATTTCCAATGTAATTGATTCACCTTCATTTACACCTCTAACCTCACGCAAAATAAAAAACCACCTACGAATAAACGTAAGTGGTTCATTTTCAACTTGAAAGTTGTAGCGAGACCGGAATTTGAACCCAGGACCTCAGGGTTATGAAGATTTTTTGAGAAAATGAAGGCGTTGATTTGTAAGTAGTTGCATTTAGACAAAACCGAAATCAACCGATTTTGACCGATTTCAAGGGGTTTTTTCCTCACACAAGGTTATTCTTACAAATTACTTCTTGATTAACTCAAAATAAGTGACTTCAAATCTATCCTTAACCACGGTTCCTTGGACTTTTGCTTTCTTGATTGCATTACAAAATCCCTCTGAATCGTGTGCATCGCCATGGTCATCAATATTAGTGCCATCTACAAAGTAGTTTTTTCCATTTAGCTTAATGGCTAAATGACAACCCTTTCCTTCCATTTTAAACATACAAGTTCCACAGGTGGCTTCCACTTCATAAGTAGGATTCTTTGGATTGAATACTAATTTTTTCTTGGTAGTATCTTGTGCATAAGTCAACGAAAAAGAAACCATCATAACAACTAACAATAAACATTTTTTCATAAAATTGATTTTTTAATAATTTAAATATAAACCTATACCATATCCCATATCACTATCGTAGTGTGTTCTTAATCCCATATTTTTATTGAAGATGTATCGTGCACCTAACATAAACTCTTTATCAGTATTGACCATGAATTCACCTCTTAATCTCTTAGATAATGGGATGTCTTCTCTCATAAGCTGCAGTCTAAGGTTCCCATCTTGATATACTTCAGTTTGAAAGGTAACCAACATTGGTAAAACATATGCAACACCCATACTTATTTGTCTTCTTTCATCTTTGGTATTGACTTGCCCAAATAGGTTTTTCTCGAATTCTACGTCATGTAATTTTCTATACCTCCAATCAAATCCAATAAAAGGCATGATCCATTGCATTTTTCCAATGTATCTTCCAATGTGAGTTTCGGATTCATAACCATGCATATTGTTATATCCTAATCTCCATTCGGAACCAATACTCCATCTTGTGTTTTGAAGCATTACCATTCCATCATTTCCATTACTTGCGAAGTCGTTTTCAGCCATAGCATGGAATTTCCTGTCTTCTCCAAATAACTTCCTTTGGGCTAATTTTGGATTTGGAATTAAAGGATTAGGAACTTGATTTTCATAACTAAAAATTCTTCCCATTCCACTCATCATGTGGTACAATATATGGCAATGAAAAAACCAGTCTCCTTCCATATTGGCATTAAACTCAAGCGTATCGGTCTCCATGGGCATAATGTCAATGATATTCTTTAAAGGTGCATTATCCCCTTGTCCATTGAGTACTCTAAAATCGTGTCCATGTAAATGCATAGGGTGTCTCATCATAGAACCGTTGTAGATAATCATTTTGACATTTTCACCTTTTTTAATCAAGATTTTATCAGATTCAGAAACAACTTTATTATCCATACTCCAGACATATCTGTTCATATTGCCAGACAATTCAAACTTAATGACCTTAGTTGGAGCTTCTTTCGGTAGTGAAGTGTTATGAGGAGACTTGAGCATGGAGTAATTCAAAGTAACAATATCAGATAGTGCGTTACTATTGTATTGATTCTCTATATCCTCCTTTTTTTGAGCATTACTTGGGCCGGTGATTTCTGGATACATAACAACATTCATGTCCATTTGATTTAAACTCATATTCATTCCCATATCATCTAAATCACCATTCATTTTCATCATAGAGTTCATCATCTTCATCCCTTCAAAATACTTTAACCTTGGCAGAGGCGCCATACTTTGCTTTTCACCTTCGCCCAAATACATTAGTGTTCGATTAATTCTATCTTCTGAAGTAGCCTGAAATGCAAATGATTTATTCTTTTCAGGAACAGTCAAAACAATATCATAGGTCTCAGAAACTGCAATGATTAACCTATCTACTTCAACTGGCTCAACATCATTCCCATCATTAGCCACCACTTGAAACTTACCACCACCGTAGTTTAACCAAAAATAGGTGGATGCTCCACCGTTAGATATTCTCAATCTTACTTTATCTCCAGCTTTAAATTGAGATAATTGGCTTTCTTGGTTTCCATTCAATAAGAACTTGTCATAATACACATCACTTACATCCATTGCCAACATTCTCTTAAATTCATTTTTGACTTTGGTAGTGAAGTGGCCTTCTTTTATTGCTTCTGCATAACTTTGAGTAGTTCCCTTTTTAATCGCGAACCAATCAGTTGCATTATGCAACATTCGGTGGATATTATTTGGATTGTAGTCCGTCCACTCACTAATAACTACTGGTATAGTTGGAAGATCATCGATGCCTTTTCTAAAAGTAGTATCATCACTTCTTTTATTCAAAATCATTGAACCGTACATCCCAATTTGCTCTTGCAAACCTGAATGACTATGATACCAATGTGTCCCATTTTGTGCAATAGGAAAACGATACACATGTGTGGTACCCGGTTCGATTGGCATTTGTGTTAAATAAGGAACGCCATCCTCTTTATTAGGCAAAATTAGTCCGTGCCAATGTAAAGAAGTAGATTCCTTCAACTCATTGTATACGTGAATTTCTGCTGTATCACCTTGTGTAAAAGTCATTGTTGGCATGGGAATTTGTCCATTAACAGCAATTGCTCTTTTGGTTTTCCCTGTAAAATTCACCAAAGTATCTCTTACGTATAAATCATATCTAACCACCTTTTGAGCAGATAGATTAACTGATGCGCATAACAAAGCAATTACAACAAGGTAAATCGATATATTATTTAATTTCATTTTTTTATTATTGTATGGTCTCAACTACTTTACCGCAGATCAACATTTGATTGCCATAATAGGGATTCTTAATCTTGTTTTCTAAACTCAACCAGTTCGCCCCTTTACCTTTATTCGCCATAGGACAAAATTGATAGTAAATAGGCATTTCAGATTTAGAGACTTTTATTACAGCATAAAGGTTTTTAGACAAACTCATAAAATGGTCTCTTTGGTGTGTGATTTCTTTTGTTTCACTGATATGTTCAGCGTCTTCCTTTAAATCATTAACAACCTTCATCCACTGCGTATGCGTTTCTGTGTTAAGTTCGCTCATGTTTACTTCTTGTATAGCACTTAAAAGTGTTTTTGAAGCACCAGAAGAACTTGTACCATCACTTTTCACAAGTGCGTCTTTAAGTTGGATATATGCATTTAAAACCTTGTTGATACCTGTATTTGTTTGTCCATTTGCTATAGTAGCAAATAATATAATGGCAGTAGCCATCAATAGTTTTATTGATTTCATTTTTTCAATTTTTAGTAAATGTAAATTTTCAAGTTGTTCAACTTGACTAAAGAGAAATATAGCTTATGCTATTTTAGGAGGATGCCAAATTGAAATATTTACATCGTTGTAGAAGGAAGGTTTATATGTATTATACTTCCTTTGGATAGTAGAAAAGAATATAGTTTCTACAATAACTTCTTTTTCATAGACATAACTATTTATACAAACAGAAGTACAAGCGCAGTTGTGATGGGTACATTTTTGATTACAATCGTGACCCATATCCTTACTATGCGACTTGCAACAATCAGACTTAGCTTTAGCCTTGGTCATGTTTAAAAAAGACGTTGCCTTAGTAGAATTGTGTGGCTTGTTACACGCATATACATTGTTGGAGTATAGATTCACCCCAATTACTAATAGTAATAATATGATTATTTTATTGTACATGACGTAGGCAAAGGTATAATAAATCAAGATAAAACTATCTATAATTTCGGTCTAATAAACAAACATATCCTGCAACATATATAGATTCTGTATCTCCTCCTGACGCAGCGAAAGGTATATCCTTGTTGTCTGTACAGATGAGTGATTGAATAATGAAGATAAACGGACTAAACATGCCTCACTTTGGTTATTTCTGTCCCAGCACAACCTCCCAAATGTCTTTCTCATTGTGTGGCTACTTATCCTCTTACCACGAATACCAGCTTTTGCGGCATATAACTTGATTTGTTTATTGATTGTACGGATGTGTAATGGAATAATACAACTGCTCCTTTCAGGACACCCCATTTGAGAATATACCTTTGCAATCGTATCAGTCAGTTCAATATGTAAAGGAATTTCTCTAACCTTACCCGTCTTTTTC
>Ga0222713_10000736_pt1 | contig 37041 bp, 32 predicted proteins | sample C33_649DmetaG_FD_165061 | JGI IMG/M metagenome (GOLD analysis project Ga0222713, IMG submission 165061) | Estuarine water microbial communities from San Francisco Bay, California, United States - C33_649D | ecosystem: Environmental > Aquatic > Marine > Unclassified | place: USA: California... | reverse complement strand
AAGGGCGAATCATGAGTAAATTCTGAGTTTTTGGCATCCTAACACCAAAATTTTATGTCCTTGGTAAGGAATATATCGAAAAAATAAAGATGCGACTATTTATTTTAGAAATTCCTGAAATTACGTCAGAAATTTAGAGTTTTGACGGAGAGACCATTTAGCTGTTATCTGTTTTATAGCACAAAATACTAGCTTAAACAAGGCGTTTTCACTAGTAAACGAGCCTTTGGTTTTGGTATATTTCCTCACCCCACGATGGAATCCCTCTATTGGGTTTGTGGTGTAAATGATCCTTCTAACCTCAGCCGAATATTTAAAATATGTCGATAAATTCTCCCAATTTTGCTGCCAAGACTTAATCACCATTGGATATTTTTTACCCCATTTTTCGTCAAGTTGCAGCAGATTATATTCAGCAGAATCTTTACTTGCTGCTTGGTAGACAGTTTTTAAGTCTACTATAAATTCTTTTTGATTTTTACTGTTTCTGGTTTGACATACTTCTTTGAACCTTCTCGAAGAAAGAATTGATTGAAGCTGTTAGCTCCTGAAATTTAGGGTTTACATACAAGCTAACTTCTACCTTCTTTTCTTCAAACTTCTCTTTAATAAAACAAATAGCATGAACTCTTTCTTGAAGAATTTTAGCTCGTGGGTTAACATGATTTTCATCAAATACTCCTTTTATCATCTAGTTATACCAGGATCTCCGATGTAATGGGTTATATAGCTTCTTACTTCCATAAACAATATGATGTAATGGGTTATATAGCTTCTTACTTCCATAAACAATATTTGTATAATCATCTTTATCTGAGATAGAACCAATGAATTCATTGAAACAACAATTATATGATAAGCTTTAGAAGTTGATATCAATGGGAATTTGATAGGTTTACATTATTTATTGCTAACTTTGCTAAAAATAACATTTTGAATCTTTATGATATCTGTTACTTCAGAAGATTGTAAATTACTTTTTACTTAAATATCCCTTATTTTAACATCTTGTCATTATCTGCCTACATAATCCGTCCACTTAAAGACTGCGATTAGTATAATGGCCTTCAATCTTTAGCACAATCTATAGTTCAAAAACTCCTTATCATGAATTGGATTTTGTAGAGAGAACTTGTAGCTCAAATTCCCAGTAATATCTTGCGAACAGTATCTAAAAAATAAACAATCCCTTAAAAAATAGCTCTTATTTATACATCTTATTACAGCAATCCATTTGGTGGAATATTTAAATCGCTTTTGCTATCACATTTACAACCATTTTACTTCTGGTGGCAATGACATTAAAATGGCTTCAACATTTCCACCTGTCTCTAGACCAAATGTTGTTCCTCTATCGTATAAAAGATTAAATTCTACATACCGACCTCTTTTAAGAAGTTGGTACTCTCTTTGTTCCGGAGTCCATGATAGATCCATTTTTTTACGAACAATCTTGGGGTATATATCTCTCATTCCAAGACCAACTTCTTTTGTGAAAGCAAAGTCATTGTCAAAATTTCCAGTATCTAAATAATCATAAAATATACCGCCAACTCCTCTTGGCTCATTTCTGTGTTTTAAGAAAAAATACTCATCACAGGCTTTTTTAAATTTAGGGTAATAGCTCAAATCATGCTTATCACAAGAATCTTTGAAAGCATGATGAAAAATTTCTGTTTCTTCATCGTCTTGATAGATAGGCGTAAGATCTCCACCACCACCAAACCAATATTTAGTTGTTTCTATATATCTAGTATTAAAATGTACGGCAGGCACTAATGGCGAGCACATATGAGCTACAAGAGAAATGCCAGTAGCAAAAAACTCAGGATTATCATTCGCGCCCGGTATTTGTTTTCTAAATTTTTCCGAGAATACTCCATGTACAGTAGATATATTTACACCAACTTTTTCAAATACATTACCACGCATTACAGATATCACACCACCACCACCACCTTCTCTATTCCATGGTTTTTTGATGAATTTTCCAGCTTTTAGATTATTTTTTTGAGCAAAGTCCAACTCTATTTGTTCATAAGAAGTACAAATTTGATCTCGTAATTCTTCAAACCATTTCGCTGTTATTTCTCTGCTTTTCATAATGAAGATATTTAAATACTACATTTTATTTAAGGGGGTAACACCAATAAGTTTAAAACCATTTGCAATAATTTTTCTTATAACTTCTGCAAAAGCTAGTCTTGCAGCAGTTAATTCTTTATTATCCTCTATGTTAAATCGATAATCATTATTTTCCTTACCTAGATTCCAAATAGAATGAAATCTAGAGGCTACATCAATTAGATAATACGCTATTCTTTGTGGTTCACGTGTTATGGCAGATGAAGATAAAATTTTTGGCCAAGAAGCAATTAATTTAATTAATTGTATTTCTTCTTCTGAATTAAGAAGAGTAAGATTAAATTCTTGTTTCATAAAAATTTCATATGCTAATGGAATATTCTTTTTAGCTTTTGTCAAAATTGATTTTATTCTTACATGCGCATATTGCACATAGAAAACAGGATTATCCTTAGACTGTTCTTTAACTTTAGCAAAGTCAAAATCTAATGTCATATCATTTCTACGTGTAAGCATGATAAAACGAATAATATCTTTGCCAACATCATTTATCACATCACTGACAGTCATGAAATTGCCACTTCTTTTTGACATTTTTATTGGCTCATTTCCTTTAACAAAATTAACCAACTGACTAGTACGAACATCACTTTTTACTTTACCATCACCCAATGCTTCGATAACTGCTTTTATTCTTTTAATATAGCCGCTATGATCCGCTCCTAATATGTAGATTAAACAATTAAAACCACGATCTATCTTGTCTTTAGCATACGCAAAATCAGCAGCTAAATAAGACCAAGAACCGTCACCTTTTTGTATAGGTCTATCTTGATCATCACCATAATTAGATGATTTTAGCAGTAATTGTTCTTTTTCTTCCCAATTTTCATCTATTTTTCCTTTAGGCGCTGGTAAAACCCCACGATATATCAACCCCATTTTTGTTAGTATAGCAACAGCCTCATCTATTTTGCCGTTATCATGTAGAGTCTGTTCGGAAGTGAAAACATCGTGCTTTACACCAAGTTTTTGAAGATCAAGTTTAATTAATTCAAGCATTTCATAAATTGCAATTTTTTTCAATTTATGGCGCATTGTAGTTTCATCCATTTCAAGTAATGTGGATTTATATTCCAAGGCAAGCTTTTTTCCTAAAACAACTAAATAATCACCAGGATATAGACCTTCAGGGATAATAGCTTTTTTGCCGCTCAAAGCCTCTTTATAGCGAATGAGTAGACTATCAATCAGTGTTTCAATTTGTGATCCAGCGTCGTTAACATAATATTCTTTGGTAACATTATAGCCGCATTTCTTTAAAATATTCGCCAGTGCATCACCATAGACCGCGCCTCTTGCATGTCCAATATGCATAGGCCCAGTTGGGTTAGCAGATACATATTCTATATTTACTTTTTCTCCTTTTCCAATATCACTACACCAAAAATCTTTATCATCGTTAATTATGCTTTTAATCGATTCATACCATTTTTCAGCCTTTATGGTAAAATTTATAAAACCAGGTCCTGCAACCTCAATATGGGCAATATAAGGTATATTATTTAATGATTCCTTAAATTTAATTGCTATTTCTCTAGGATTTCCACCATTTTTTGCTGCAATCAACATTGCTATATTTGTAGAAATATCACCATTTAACTGATCTTTTGGTGATTCTAAAGTTGCATGATTCCAAATTTCTGAGTCCGTACAGATTTGAAAACAGCGACTCTCAAGATCAGCTCTTAATTCTTTAAATATATTCATAAATCAGCATTTGCAAATTTTAAGTTATAAAATGATTGATATTGTTTTATCGCATATCGATCAGTCATACCAGCTATATAATCAGCTATTATAGACATTTTTGAATTATTTACATCATCTTTTATCATTTCACGCCAGCTAAATGGCAGTAAATTTATATTTTCATCATATAATCTAAAAAGACTTTTTACAATATTTTGACATTGCAATGTAACTGATACAACCCTGTGATGTTTATAGACTTTTTTAAATAAAAATTCTTTAATAATCTTAACTTCGTTAACTACATCTACGGTAAAATCTACTAATGGACAACCTAAATTTCTTATATCAGATTCAGTTTTAATTTTATGCTTTATAATATTATCTCTTGTTTGTGATAAAAGGCTTTCTATTAAGTGATGAGTTAATTTTCTCGAGACTTCGTAAATTAATCTTGAATTATCTATATCTTGATATGTATTTCTAATATCGTGTATATATTTATCTAAAATCTCTATTTCCTCAAGATCTTTATATGTTATGATTTCAGCTCCTATACTATCTTCTAAATCATGGGTGGTATAAGCTATGTCATCAGCAAGAGAAGCTACTTGAGATTCAGCAGAAGAGTATTTTGTTAGATCAAGAGGATTTATTTCATCATAATCTCTGATATAGCTAGATAAATCTTTTTTAGGAAGAGGTCCATTATGTTTTATTATTCCCTCCAGCACTTCCCAAGTAAGATTTAGACCATTATAAGCTGCATATTTTTTTTCTAAATACGTTAGAATTTTGAAAGAATGTGCATTGTGGGAAAAACCACCATAATCTTTCATACACTCGTTCAGAGATTCTTCACCAGCATGACCAAATGGGGAGTGACCAAGATCATGAGCAAGACCTACTGCCTCTGCTAAATCATCAGATAAATTCAGAGCTTTACATAAAGATCTTGCAATAGAGGATACTTCTACTGAGTGAGTAAGACGATTCCTGTAATGATCACCTTCATGATTAACAAAAACTTGGGTTTTATATTGTAGTCTTTTAAAAGAATTAGAATGAATTATTCGATCTCGGTCTCTTTCAAATTCATTTCTATAAGGTGTTGGTTTTTCAGCGTGCATTCTTCCCTTTGTTTTTTGAGGTATACATGCATATTGTTCAAGCATTATTTTTCTCTTTAGAGGTTTTTTTACTTATAAGTACATATTTAAAGAATATATTAGGATAAAGATCTATATTCAATGCCTTTCTTTATTAAGTTATGTTTGGTCGAAAACTTGTTTTAGTATTTTTTTTGCTATTGGCGCAGCAGCTTTGCCACCGCCTCCTCCATGATCAAAATATACTGTAACACTATATTTTGGATTTTCTGAAGGAGCATATCCAGTGAAAATCGCATGATTTCTTCTGCTCCACGCGATATCAGATCTACTAAGATCATCTTCTGTATTTTTCTTTGCTACCACTTGAGATGTTCCAGTTTTACCAGCTAGATATATTTCATTATGATTCAACTTCGCTGAATATCCTGTACCGCCGATTATATTAACAGTACTATGCATTGCTTGTTTTAAAAAATTTATGTGATCATTATTTACATCAAGTTGAATATATTCAGCTTCAGATGCAACAATTTTGGGAGTATATAATTTACCATTAGCTGCTATTGCTGTTATAAATCTTGCTAGTTGCATTGGTGTACAAAGTGTAAAACCTTGTCCAATTGATAGGTTAAAAGTATCTCCCAGAGACCATTTCTTATTTAATTCTTTTTGTTTCCAATCTAAAGTAGGAACAAATCCAGCAAGTTCAGAGGATAAATCAATACCAGTTTTTGAACCAAACCCAAATTTTTGAGCAATGTTGATTATTTTTTCAGGACCTATCAGTTTTGCAATTTCAAACATATAAATATTACAGGAATACATTATTGCATCATGCATATTTAAAACACCATGACCAGTTGTTTTTGCACATCTAAAACTATTTCCTCCAAGAACTGGCCCACCGTTGCAATTGATAGTATGAGAAGTAGCTATTCCTGATTCAAGCGCTGCCAAAATAGTTATTAGTTTAAATATTGAACCAGGGGGATATAAACTGTGAATAGTTTTATTGATTAATGGTTTATTAGGATCGTGAATTAAACTAGCCCAATATTTATTTGATAAAAAATTGAAATTATTGGGATTGTAAGATGGGGTAGAGCAACAGCTGAGTATAGAACCATCCAAACAGTCCATTATAATAGCACTAGAGCCTTTATTATTTAAATAAGGTATAATTTTTTTCTGCAGTTCAGCATCAATATTTAAATGTAGTTCATTACCCTTTAACGCTTGATTTTCAGACAAGTTTCTAACATAATTTCCATGCGCATTAACCTCAATTTGTTTATAACCAAATTTACCTCTTAACTTATCCTCATAGAATTTTTCTATACCAATTTTTCCAACTCTAAAATTTTCATCTGTAAATGCAAGTTCATCGATTTTTGTGTTTTTATCAATCCTACCCATATAACCAAGTAAATGCACTGTATCTTCAGCATATTTATAAAATCTGATATTTCCAATATCAATAAATAGTGATTTCAGAACTTCTTTACGTTCTTCTATAACAGAAACTTGTTGCCAATTAAGACAATCTATTATCAGTGTAGGAATTCTTCTGCCAGCTTTTTTGATTCTTTTATTTATTTCTTTAATTTGCGTGTTATCTAGTTCAAGAACTTCTATAATAGTCTTTACCTCTTCTTCAAAAGATGAATTGATATTTTTATCCAATAACAATCTAAAGCATGTATTATTCTTAGCGATAACTCTTTTAGCTTTGTCATAAATTTGCCCCCTAGAAGGGGTAATAACAATCATTTTAATCCTATTTTGATCGGACAGAGTCTTATATTCATTTTTTTTTATGAATTGCATATAGAACATCCTACTTGCAAGCAAGAATAATAGACCAAATTTTCCTGCTCCAATAATTAAAGTACGTCTTGAAACAAGCTGTCCTTCTATTATCCTTTTATCTAACATAATTAAACATTTTTAGTTATGAACATGTAAGGTTTATGAATCAAGAATTTTAATATAGGGTAAGATAAGAAAGTTGTAATATAATAAAAATAAATAGATAATCCTTGAAAATTATAATCGTTTTTTTTTAAAAAAATAATCTCTTTGAAACTTATAATAAAAAAACTATAGACGCTAAAAACTACTATATTTGTTATTTCATCTTTTAAAACAAACCAACGATTTGAATAGCTTAAAACTAAATTGACAGTAATGATAATTAATGAATTTGATCCTGTAGGCATTTGATATAATTGATCTAATATTAAACCAATAAAAAATATCATCCAATATCTAACTTTTGCATAACTAGAGAAGTAATAAATAATTACTATGTCAATGGCAGGAAAAATTTCATCAAAAACATCCATTAAATTTAATTTATATAGTTTTAGCGGTATAAGACAAATCAAAAATACATATATACCAAAAATGAGTGCTAATGATAATCTAACTATTAATTTATACATAAATTTAGTTTAATATAATTTGTACTATCTATATAACGATTAAAATACATATAGAAAATAAAATTTTCATGTGATTCAATAGTTTTTAATAGATTATTTATATATTACTATGCTGGTGTACACCAGCATTCATAATTAGACCAAAACTAATCAACATGGTTACCATCATTGTTCCACCATATGAAATAAAAGGTAAAGGAACCCCCACTACTGGCATAATACCCATTACCATTGCTATATTAATAAATATATGACTGAAAAAAATTGACGTTAATCCAACTACCATCAATTTTTTAAATATTGATTTAGAGTTAATTGCAATAGAAAGAGAGATAATTATCAGTATCAAATATAATATTATCAGAATTAATCCGCCCATAAATCCTAGTTCTTCAGTAAGAAAAGAAAAGATAAAATCAGTTTCATATTCTGGCAAAAAACTTAAGTGACTTTGCGTTCCATTTAACAAACCTTTGCCAAATAAACCACCTGACCCTATAGCTATTTTTGATTGGATGATATTATATCCAGATCCAAGAGGCTCTAACCCGGGGTCTAAAAAAATTAAAACACGTTTTTTTTGATAATCATATAATAAAGACCAAATCAATGGCAGCAGCATAAAACAACTAGCACTAACTATAACAAAATATAGTGTCCTGACTCCTATAGCAAAAAAAATAATAGTTGCGACTATTAGAGTAATTATGGCAGTACCAAGATCTGGCTGTTTCATTATTAAAGCTGGAGGGACTAATACTCCTGCAATGGGAATGATTAAATTGCCAACAGAAGAAATATTTTGATTTCCAAGAGCATGGAAGTATCTAGCAAGCATTAAAACTATAGCTATCTTAGCAAGTTCCGACGGTTGCACATGAAAAAAACCTAAGTCAATCCATCTAGTTCCACCCATGGCTGTTTTGCCAGCTATCGCAACAATAACAAGAAGTAATAAAACGCAAAAATAAAAAAAATATGAAAATTTATATATAAAGCTAGTATTCACTAAAGAGATTATTAAAGCAATAGGCATAAAAACACAAAAGATTATTATTTGTCTATATGCCCAAGGTTCTATTTTTCCCCCCGCTGCTGAATAAAGAACTATGAAACCATAAATACATATTATAGTTATAAAAAACGGCACAGAGATTGGGATCTTGTTTAATTTAATTAAAAATTTTTCTCTTCCAGAATAATCCATTTTTTAGTTTTTTTCTTTATTATAAACAATTTTAAATTTAGGAAAAATGATTTTTACAGTTGTTCCTTTAGCGTTATTAGTACGTATTTCTAAAATAGCGTCATGAGCATCTAATAACATTTTTACTATAGGAAGTCCTAAACCATATGAACCACCTTTTGTATAATCATTCTTGTTAATAGTGCCATATTTACTAAGAGCAATAGGTATTTCATGTTCTTTCATACCTATTCCTTGATCAGTTATTGTTACTATCATCTGATTTTCATGAATTTTTGCAGATATAGTAATAGTAGTGTTTTCATTAGAATATTTAATACTATTATTGACTAGATTATCTATTACTTGAGTAATTCTTCTTTTATCACAAACTAATAACGGTAATTTTGGATCAAAATCAGTTACTATAGAAATGTTTTTTTTCCCTAAATAAACTGATATAACTTGAGCTATTATATCTTGTATTTTATTTAAAGAGTTAACTATTTTGAATTGACCTTCTATTATTTGATTTTCATCTAAAATATCAGTAATAAAATCAAGTATTATCTGTGCGTTATTATGAATTCCTTCGGCATATTTAATATAATTTTGTGGCAATGTACCAAATAATTCTTTAGACATTACTTCTGAACCAGTCAAAATAAAACCTAGTGGAGACCTTATTTCGTGAGCTGTAAAAGCTAAAAAATTGCTTTTAGCTTTTGTTGCATTATTTGCTATAATTGTTGCCTTTTCAGCTTTTGTCCTAAGTGAAGTTTCTCTTTTATATATTGAAATAATAATTATCAATGAAACTCCAGCAAGCAATCCAACTTCAAGAATTTTTTTTGCAACGCTTTGAATTATATCATCTTTTATGAAATTATGATCAATATTTACAATTACTGTGAAGGGAAGGTTTTTTAATGGTTTTATAAAGTAAATTAACCCATTAATCATATCAAGATATGAATAATCTTGTTTTGAATGATCCGAGCGCAATTTTTTTTTCAATATTTCTATCATATAAGGTGATAAAGTATTGTTACTGAGTGTAATCTTATCTATTTGTGATTTTGATTTTGCAACAATAGTAAGATTTTCATCAATAATAACAAAATTAATACTAGAGTGTTTTTTACGATTATTTAAATAGTTTATCATAGTATCTATATCATAACTAAGAACTACAGCTCCCATAAATTGACGGGTTTTTTTATCAAAAAGCGTATTGATCAATTTCAAACTATAAGTTTCGTCAGAACCTTTATTGATACGAAAAAATATAGTTTTCTTTTTTTTGCTAGTAACATTCATGTTAGAAACTATCTCTTCTACAAAATTTAATTTTTTTGGATTTTGAATAATGCCATCCATACTTGTTGCTACTTCTTGGTAATTATTATCAGCCCAGCTATATTTGCGCCATCCAAATAACACATTGAATTCTTGTGATTGAAAATGAAATTGTAGCGTATCTCTAATGCGCTCTATATTATGAGGATAAGTTTTAACACTTTTACTTATTAGCTTAATAAAATATTTAGAGTAACTTAACTGATCTGATATAAGCGTACTTAAAAAACTTGATTCGGTAGCCATTTCATTCAAAATGCTAGATTTATGATTGGAATATATTCTAATAAAATTAACTAAAGTTAAAACTACAACCATAATTATTACTATAAATGTTATCATTTGAACATTTACTGCATAGTCAGTAATTCTTTTCTTAAGTTGATCTTCTTCGGAATTCATAAATTGTTTTTATTTATTTAATTTGATATTGTATGATGCAAATACAAAATTTAGATTTAGCTTAAAATATGAAATTATCATTATTTAATACACTTACAAGAAAAAGTGAGATATTTAATCCATTAGATATCAATTTGATCAAAATGTATGTATGTGGACCTACAGTTTACGATCATCCACATATTGGTAATGCAAGATCTGCAGTAGTATATGATATTTTGTACAGAGTTCTAATTCAATTATACGGACAAAATAAAATTTTATATGTAAGAAATATTACTGATATTGATGATAAAATTATAGATAGGTCCTTACAACTTGGGATGCCTATATCCGAATTAACCGAAAAAACTACCATCGATTATAAAGATGATATGAATTATTTAGGTTGTTTAAATCCAACAAAAGAGCCAAAAGCAACTGATCATTTACCACAAATGATAGATATAATTCAAAAACTATTAAATTTAACTATTGCGTATGAAGTTGAAGGATATGTTTATTTTGATGTTTCTAAAGCAAAAAATTATACAGCATTATCTAAAAGAACTTTTGCCGAAATGCAAGAAAGCGGTAGAACTGAACATGATAAAAATAAAAAAAATATTGCTGATTTTGTTCTTTGGAAACCAGCAGAGAAAGATGATCCTGATTCAGCTAAATTTACAAGCCCTTTTAGCACTGGAAGACCTGGCTGGCACATAGAATGTTCTGCCATGAGCCATCATTTTTTAGGAGATAATTTTGATATTCATGGAGGTGGGGCTGATTTAATTTTTCCACATCATACAAACGAAATTGCCCAGAGTTGCTCTGCATTTCCTGGTTCCAAACATGCTAAATACTGGGTTCATAATGGATTTTTAACAGTTAATCATGAGAAAATGAGTAAATCTCTTGGTAATTTTATAACCATTAGAGATCTTATGGAAAAACAAATTAAAGGAGATGTAGTAAGATTATTGTTGCTTGGTACTTACTATCGTAAACCTTTAGATTACAATAAAAAAGCTCTTGATGATGCAGAAAAAACACTTAATTATTGGTATAGTACCATTGAAAATTTAGATATTGAGCTAAGATCACAAAAAGATGATAAAGAAAGAAATCTTCCTCAAGTGTTTTTTGATGCCTTGTTAGATGATTTAAACACTCCCTTAGCTATAAAATTAATCAATGATTTTGCCAAAGAAGCTCATTCACCTCTTCCTCATGAAGCAAAAATTACTGCAGCAAAAAATATGATCTCCTGCGCTCAATTTTTGGGTTTAATGCGTCTGACTAGTGAAAAATGGTTTAGAGGTGATTTTGATGAAAATCATATACAAGACTTGATCAACCAAAGATTAATTGCTAGGGCTCAAAAAAATTGGGCATTATCAGATAAAATTAGATCAGATTTAGCACTCCTTGGCGTTACTATCGAAGACAAATCAAATGGCTTAACAACTTGGAAGAAAAATAACAAAAATTAAAGATAAAAAATTTACTTACACATATTGGGGCTACTATTCTTTAAATTTGTAAGGGCGATTCTTGGTTTCTAAATATTCTATGACTTTCTTGTTGGTAAGTGGCACTTCTATATAATCCACAAAATTAACTGGTAAAAAATAACCATTTACCTCTCTCTTTATGATACGTTCTTTTTCGACTTCTTCTTTGGTTATATTATGTACAGATATTATCGATTCTATTACTTCCATAATATCGGCAAGCTCTTTTAACAAATTATCTCTGGAGTATGCATCTTTTACTTCAATTGCTTCTTCTAAAAGTTTGTTTTTTAATTCTTGTTTAAATTCTTCATCATTTAAATGTCGACCTACAATATTAACCCCTTCAAGACCCATTCTTTCTGGTAATTTACTACGAATTAATTTGTTAAATTGATATTTTTTCACAGACACCGATTTTACTTAGAAAGCTTCTCTTTAAGCAAATCATTAACCATTTGTGGACTAGCCTTGCCAGATGTTTGTTTCATAACTTGCCCCACAAAAAAGCTGAATAATTTATCTTTGCCATTTTTATAATCTTCTACAGATTGAGGGTTAGCTGCTATAATCTCGTCAATAATCGGCTCTAACGTATTCGTATCTGAAACTTGCACTAATCCTTTTTCTTTAACTATTTTTTCAGGAGAATGACCTGATTCAAACATTTCTTCAAAAACGGACTTAGCTATTTTACCAGAGATAGTTCCCGTTTCTATCAATAGCACCAGTTTTTTAAGCATTGCAGCTGTTATTTTACAATCAGATAACTCCATATTATTTTTGTTAAGCTTAGCAAACAACTCACTAGATATCCAATTAGCGACTATTTTTGGCGTGGCTCCTACACTTGCTTCCTCAAAGAATTTTGCTATTTCTTCATCAGCTACTATAACCTCAGCATCATATTGATTTAAACCAAATTCTTTTACATATCTTGCAATTTTGGCATCAGGTAATTCTGGAAGTTCTGATCTCAATCTATTAATTAACTCATCCTCTACAAACACAGGTAATAAATCAGGATCTGAAAAATAACGATAGTCATTAGCATTCTCTTTTGACCTCATTGTTCTGGTTTTGCCAGTATTCGCATCAAATAACCTAGTTTCCTGATCAACCTTACCGCCATTTTCAATTATTTCTACCTGTCTTAAAGCTTCATACTCTATTGCTTTAACAATATTTTTTATTGAATTAAGATTTTTAATTTCACATCTTGTACCTAAATCTTCTCCTTTTTTTCTAACCGAAATATTTGCATCACAACGAAGAGACCCTTGCTCCATATTACCATCACATGAGCCAATCGAGCGAAGCAAACTACGCAATTTTTTGACATATTCAGCTGCTTCATATGGAGAACTAAGATCAGGTTCTGTTACTATTTCCATCAAAGCAACACCGGATCTATTTAAATCAATCAAAGTTAAATTCGGAAACTGATCATGCATACTCTTACCGGCATCCTGTTCTAGATGAATTCTATTAATTCTAATTTTCTTCTCTAATTTATCTTCTGTCTTAACAAAAAGATAACCATCTTGCACAATTGGTATATAAAATTGTGAAATTTGATAACCTTGAGGTAAATCAGCATAAAAATAGTTTTTACGGTCAAAAACAGAAATACTATTAATTTTAGCATTAATCCCAAGACCAGTTTTAATTGCCTGCTCTACGCAATATTGATTTAACACTGGTAACATACCTGGCATTGCTGCATCAATTAAAGATACTTGCGTGTTTGGTTCGGCTCCAAATTCAGCACTAGAATTTGAAAATAATTTTGCTTTGGAAGAAATTTGAGCATGAACTTCAAGACCTATTACATATTCCCAAACCCCTGTATTTCCTTGTATATAAGCCATTTTAAAAACCTCTCGGAACAAAATTAATATCCGCACTGCAGCGTTCTATTGCGCTACTTGCACGCAACAAATTATATTCATCAAAAGCTGGTGCAATTAATTGCATACCAAGTGGCAAACCATTTTTAGTAATTGCAGCTGGCACGGATGAACAAGGAAGACCAGCTAAACTTGCAGGTATAGTGAAAATATCATTGAGATACATAGTTAAAGGATTATCTTGATTTTCTCCTATCTTAAAAGCAGTGCTTGGTGTTGAAGGAAGAAGTATTACATCAGATTTTTCAAATGCTAATTTAAAATCATTAGTTATAAGTCTCCTCACTTTTTGAGCTTTTAAATAGTAAGCTTCCATTTGATCAGAAGAGAGAACGTAAGTTCCTATCATGATCCTGCGCTTCACTTCATCACCAAAACCTTCTGTTCTTGTGTGAATATACATTTCTTCAAGATTAAGATTTTCTTTTTGAGTCCTATGACCATATCTAACACCATCATATCTCGATAAGTTTGATGATGCTTCTGCTGGCGCAATTACGTAATAAACAGCTAATGCATGCTTAGAATTTGGCAAACTAACATCTACTATTTCCGCTCCCTCTGATTTCATAATTTCTATAGATCTTTCCCACATTTTAATTATTTCATCATTTACTCCATCAATTTTCATTAAATCATAAGGAATACCTACTCTCATAGTTTTAACGGATTTCGAACATGCAGATACAAGTTCGGGAACTGATCTATTCATTGATGTAGAATCTTTTTCATCAAAACCCATCATTGCTTCTAGCATCAAAGCACTATCAACTGTATTTCTAGTGAATATTCCAGCTTGGTCTAATGAACTTGCAAAAGCCACCATACCCCATCTAGAACATCTCCCATATGTAGGTTTAATACCTACTAAACCACTAAAAGAAGCTGGTTGTCTAATAGATCCACCAGTATCACTACCAAGAGCAGCCATTGCCGAGAAACTACTAACTGCAGCAGCAGAACCGCCTGAAGAACCACCTGGAACAAGGTCATTATCACTATCATTTGCTTTCCAAGGATTTATAACATTACCAAAATAACTGGTAGTATTTGAAGATCCCATAGCAAATTCATCCATATTTGTTTTACCAATCATGATTGTCCCTGAATCTTCAAGATTTTGGCTAATAGTCGACTCATATGTAGGAACAAAATTGCTTAACATTTTTGAGCCAGCAGTTGTTTTTACATTTTTTGTACAGAATAGATCTTTAACTCCTATCGGAATTCCCTCAAGTTTTTTGGCCTTTCCTTCACTATAATTTTGATCAGCAATTTTTGACATTTTTATAGCTTTATCAAAAGTTTCGGTAATATAAAAATTTAAATGTTTATTTTTTTGCGCTTGTTCAATGTGGCTATTTACAAGTTCGCTTACCGTAAATTCTTTATTTTTCAAAGCTCTTAAAGCATCTGATATTGATAATTTTATTAAACTAGACATATTTTATTCAACCATTTTTGGTACTATGAAACATTTTACTTCTTTAGCAAGATCAGAGTTTTGCTGTGACAAATTAACAAATAATTGCTCGGAAATATTACCAACTTTAACTTCATCTATTCTAGTTCTTTGGTACATATCACAAACCGATCTCATAGGTTCTACATCTTGGCAATTAAACTCTGTAAGAGTATTGATCATCATCACAACACTATTTAATTTTTTAGAAAAATCACTTAATTCAGCTTGAGAAAAAGATAATTTTGCTAATTTTTGTAGTTTTTCTAATTCTTTTTCTGTAATCATTTATCCGACCTTAATAATTAAATATATTTAGATTCTAAATTTTTATCACATAATCAACTGCAATTTGCAAAAAATAGAGATATGTATCTTTAATAAAACTTATATTTGAAAAGTATATTATTTGCTTTTCTTCTGTTTCTTCTTTTTGCCATCGGTAGTTTTATTAAACCTGCCAATATTTTTTACGAATTTCTGTATACTAGTTTGCTCCGTGCCATAAGTTTTGGTATATTTTTTTTCAGCAATAAGATTATCATTAGGCATAGCATCAATTAGCTTTGCTTCTATCGCTTTACCATTCTCGTTAAAAACTATCTTGACTATTCTTTGTTCTAATAGTTTAGGATTAAACCAAGCTCTGGTACTTAATGATCTTTGGATATAATACCAAGTATTATTTGAATATTCAGGCTGGTAGGTTGGCGTGCCAATTAGATTTATTATTTCTTCTTGTGTTAATTTTCTTTCGTTAATTTCTTTAATTGCATCATCACTAACAAATTGACCTCTTACATCAATTGACTTACACCCAGTTAACATTGTAAATATCAGTAGACAAAAAATCTTAGCTTGAATCAGGTTAGCAAGGAATGTAATTTTTTTCATAAAAATTTTATTTAAAATTATATAGATTTTCTTGATGGAATATAATATGATACCTACGTCTTTGACAAATACTTTTTTTTAATTTGTTCAATAAAACTTTTATTAGGTGTAAGTGTAATGGCAGTTCCAAAGAAAAAAACCTCCACATCAAGGCGCAATCAAAGGCGCTCTCATGACGCTCTTGGAAAAATTAACGTGGTGATAGATAAAGATACCGGTGAGTATAGATTACCACACCAGCTTGATAAAACAAGTGGTGAATATAAAAATCGTCAAATAGTTATAGCAAAGCCTAAGAGTCAAGAGGCAGAGTAGGGTTTGATGGCCTCAAAAATTATAGGTACTGGGGGCTATCTACCAGAAAAAATTGTTAGCAATTTTGATCTTGAAAAATCTACTGATACTACTGATGAGTGGATTAGATCAAGAACTGGTATTACTCAAAGGCATATTGCAGCTAATGATGAATTTACTTCTCATTTAGGTTATAAGGCTGCTCTTGAAGCTCTTAATATTGCTAGAATCTCAAAAGATGAGATAGATTTAATTATTACATGCACCAATACTCCTGACAACACATTCCCATCTACTGCGAATAGAATACAATCCTATCTTGGAATTAAAAATGTACCTTCATTTGATTTACAAGCAATTTGCTCTGGTTTCATTTATGGTTTGCAAGTCGCAGATGGTATGATTAAATCGGGCAAATATAAAACTATATTGTTAATTTGCGCAGATAAAATGTCTTCTATATTAAACTGGGAAGATCGCAAAACTTGTGTTTTATTTGGAGATGGAGCTGGAGCCATTATATTACAATCATCAGATTCCAATTCAGGTATAATTGACTGCGATATCTTTTCAGATGGATCATGCTATGACATGCTATATACCAACGGTGGTGTTAGCACCACCGGTAAAAGTGGTTTCATACAAATGTCAGGGCCGGAAGTCTTTAAGAAAGCAGTTGAGAAAATGCCAGAGTCGGTTTATAATATTCTTAAGAAAAATAGTCTTACTCTCAATGATGTTACATACATCATTCCCCATCAAGCGAATTTACGAATTATCAATAATATGGTTAACCAATTTGGTGTTGATTCAAACAAAGTTATAGTCACGTTAGACAAACATGCAAATTGTTCTGCCGCATCAATTCCACTAGCTTTAGCACAATTAAATTTGACTAATACTATTAAATCTGGTGATATAATAGTATTTACAGCTTTTGGAGCTGGTGCAACTTGGGGAGCAGCTATTGCTCGTTGGTAATTCAAAAATTTTACTATTGCTTTAAAATTAATAGACAAGTACATTTATCTATTATGGAAACCATTACAAAAGAAAAAATTGCTAATTTACTTAAAGAAAAACTAGGTTTCTCTGCTTTATTATGCGAGGAAATAACTAATAGTATTTTTGCTGAGATGCTAGAATTATCATTAAACAACAATAAATTAGTATTATCAAATTTTGGTAAATTTCAAATTCATCACAAGAAAAAAAGACCAGCTGTTAATCTTCAAACTAGAACAGCTCTAGAAATAGAGCCACGCAGAGTTTTAAGATTTCACGCTTCTAGATTACTTAAGGAAAAGGTAAATTCTAATGAAATCAGTTAATAAAAAATACTTTTCCATCTCAGAAGTTTCTGAAATCACTGGATTTCCAACTCATAAATTGAGATATTTAGAGAAATCTAAAACAGGTATGGAGATTTTTCAGATTCGTGGTAGAAGATATTATACCTTGGAAGATATTGAATCAATTAAACAAAAATTTACTAAAAAAGATGATTTTCAGCTTAACCTATTTATTCCTCAAGCAAAAAATAATACTCAAAATTTGATCTTACAATCAAATTTAATCATTAAAATTAACGACCTAATTGCAAAATTAACAAAATTAGAACAAACTACAGAAGTTGTTGTTAATAAATTAACTACCTTTTTTCACACTAATACATCCTGAATGATAGCACGTTCGAGCCAAATAATTTTACAAATTATTTTTTTATTGGGATAAATTTCTGTAAAACTATCCTTGTAACCTTTTAGTTGATGAAGATACTGATGTGGTATCTGATTGATACCAGATTTATTACCAGATTTATAATCTATAATAATAATTTGATCTTCTTTAATTACTAATAGATCAACTCTACCAATTTTTACCTCTGAATTTATTTTATAACCAAAGGATACTTCCGTTTTTAAGTTATATTGTAGTAATTCTTGAAACTGATTATTTAAACCAAGTTTTTCTAAACTATTTTTCATTTTTTTCTGCAATTTAATATCCAAAGTTTTAATTAAAGGATGGTTATTAACATCATTTAAATTCTTACTTTTTACTACATCTTCAAGAATTTTATGAAATACTATACCATATTCTAATAGTAAAGATTTATTATATGAAATTTCATTTTTCATACTGGCATCAGATTTATAAAAACTTTCTTTTAACTCCCAATTTCCAATAGGTTTGAATATTTTATCTGATATGACTTCTTTCTCATGATCTTTCTCTATTAAATCTTCTATTATCTCATTTGTACCACCATAAATAAGATTATGATTTGAATCATTAAAGCCCATTTCCTGCATAGAATTCTTTACTAATTGATACCAACAATTATCTGAAAGATTATTTCTACTTTGATAACCACAGATGATTAAATTATCTTCTGCCCGCGTCATAGCAACATATAATAATCTCAAATATTCTTGGTACGCTTTTTTCTGTTCCTTTGTTTTCAGTGTTTTATAAAATTCTGGAATATAGGAAGATGATTTTGCCGATAATAATTGATCTTGTTCATTCCAAACAAAACGTTCAGTTAAATTTGGAAGCTTTGTAGTATCGCATAATATTACTATTGGAGCTTGCAAACCTTTTGCCGCATGAGCAGTCATTATACGTATTTTATTTTTTGCATCAGTATCTTTTTTGATTGTTATTTGATTACTTTGAAACCAGTAGATAAACTCTTGTAATGAATTACCATATTCAGATAAATAATTTTTTACAAGTTTTAAAAACTCGTCTATTACTTCGCCATTATTAGTTACAAGTTTTCTGTAATCTAGTACATCAGTTATATAAAAGAAGAAATTGCTTAATGGTAGATTTTTATATAAATCAATAAATTTTTCGAGTTCATTTTTAATAAAAGAATATTGTTTTTCAATTTTCAAGTATTTCCATATGGATATATTATTTTTCTTTGCTTCAATCACAATGTTATAAAGTTCTTTCTCGCTTATTGAGAAAATAGGAGACTTAAGTAGTGCCGCTATATTTAAATCATTATCTCTATTAAGTACAAAATTTAATATACTAATTATGTCTGCAATAGCTAAATCCTCAGCTAAAGAAATTCTATCAAGCCCAGTTATATCAATTTCAACTTTTCTTAAAGCTTTAATTACTTCATTAGTAAAATCATCTCTAGTACGAAAAATAATCATAAAATCTTGAGCTGATATTTTTTTGTTAGTAGAATATAAGATCTTACCACTATCTATTTGTTCCTTAACATAATTAGCAATTTTTTTTGCAAGAATAAATTTTCCACTATTAAGATTATTTTTAGAAGGTAGCGACCAAAATTCATTAGAAATATCATCATTTTCATCAAGAGATAATGGCCATAATTCTACTAAACCAGTATGTTTCTCTCTATGTGCTATCATATTTGTTAATGTAGCAGTGAAATCTTCAGGTGTATTTTTTGCTATTTTACAAAACACATCATCTACACATGCGAGAATTTCTTTAGTAGAGCGATATGATACGTTAAGATCAATATTGTTAAAATCTTTTCCTCCATCTAATAATTTTTTATTTAAAAATTTATTCATATATGAAAAAGATGAAATATCAGCACCTTGAAAACTAAAAATCGATTGTTTCTCATCTCCTACTACAAATATAGTTCTGTTTTCATGATTTTTAGATTCTCCAGCGTAAAATTCTTCAACTAAAGCTTCTATTATACACCACTGATTTTTACTTGTATCCTGAGCTTCATCAACAAGTAAATGCTCTATTCCACCATCCAATTTATATAATACCCATTCTTTTGCATAAGAATTTGTTAATAAATTTTGCGTATAAATTATTAAATCATCATAATCAAGAAATGTATTTTTCTTTTTATATGCTTCAAATTGGTAGATAAATTTCTCTGCTAATATTAGTAATAATTTTGAATATAGTATTAAATACTCAGTTTTTTTATATTGATCAATTTGGTATATTTTCTCTTGGAGAATCTCAAGCTCTTTATAAAAATCTGAATCTGGACTGGCTATTTTTTTAGTTACAATACGTTTTTTCTTTTCATCTTGCGAAGTTAAAAAGAAAGGTTTGAGATTTATAGCTGATAATGGTTTATTATCATTCAACTTTGTAAAATAATTTCTGATTTCATTGTTTGTTATAATATCTGCATAAATATTAGAATCATGATTTGATAATGCTTCAATATATTCTAATCCTGAAACAATTGGATCTGCGCTTGTTTCTGATAAATTTAATTTTTTTTCTAAAATTTTTGTTTTTATAGATATTATGTCATTAAAAATATCATCAATAGTTAATTCATGGAAGTTTTCAATAAAAAACCGAGTGATTGGTTCAATATCTAATAAATTAAATATTTGTTTTTTTACATCTGTTATTATTTGTTTAACTTTAAATTCATCAATAATTTTAAAATTAGGTGAAATACCAGCCTCTAATGGAAATTTTTTTAAAATCTTCTGACAAAAAGAATGTACCGTATAAATATTTATTTGATCTTGAGTTTTTAAATATGATTTAAAAAGAAGCGAAGCTTTAATAACTTCATCTTGAAATGGCTTTCTACCAAGTGTATTTGCTAGACTTAATTCTAATTCTTGCAAATTAGAATTAGACCATTTCTCTAAATGAGAAATAATTCTTTCTTGCATTTCATTAGCTGCATTATTGGTAAAAGTTAGACAAAGAATTTTGTTAAACGGAATAGATTTCAAAAGAAGTCTTAATACACGATCTGTTAAGATTTTTGTTTTACCACTACCAGCTGATGCAGATACCCATGTCGATAATGTCGGATCGGAAGCCTTTATTTGTAAAATACTCATATCACTAATTAAAATAGGTTCTACAGTATTTATAAATGAAAATACTAAACTAATGTTTTGATATTTAATTGACAGATATTATTTTTTAATTGCAACATTTCCTCAGGAAGCTTTAATTTAAGTTTATAAAGGTGAGTGTCCACTGTAGAAGACTCGTTATTTGGATGATAATCCCAGATGCTTTGTAAAAGCAATTCTTTTTTTACTTTATAATCTGGACTAAGTAACATAAGTTTGAAAATATCATTTTCTTTTTCCGTTAATTTAATAGTTTTCTCTTCAGAACTTAACGTATATAATCTTTCATTATAAATTAAATCATCATTAATTACACAAAAAATATCCTCAGTATTATTTGAGTTTTCTATTATTTTTAATAGATTATTCAATTTGAATGGTTTAGAAATTTTTATTTCATCTTTAAAAAAGTTAAATTTATTTACAAGATTTACAACAACTTTAATTTTATATTGTTGAACAGTTTTTAGCTCTATATGGTTAAAATCTATGATTAATAAATCAATCCTATTATATGATTCAATAGAATCTTTATTAATAGATGAAAAACTAATATCTGGTAAATTATCCTTTATTGAATTAGTTAGCAGATTACTCTTTGTAACTATTACTATCTGCTTAGTTAGAGTAGATTTGTTTGGCATCATTTATTTATGCTAACTGATTTAGCAGTTTGACCTTTTTGAACCCAATATCCTTCAGTAGGTAATAAATCACAATTAACAGCTCCCCTGTCATCAAAAACAAAACAATCACCTTCCCAAAAGCCATTTTTATTTTGGGTGTCTTCAAGATATTGTAATATACCACCTTTAAGATGGTATATTTTTTCATAACCAAGTGTTTTCATATAAGCTGTAGATTTTTCACATCTTATGCCACCAGTACAAAACATTGCTATTTTTTTGTTTTCAAATAACTCTTTATTACTCTTTGCCCATTCAGGAAAATCCCTAAAATTCTCAGTATGAGGATCTATAGCTTTTTTGAAACTTCCTGCCTTCACTTCATAACTATTTCTTGTATCTACAACAACCACATCACTTTCTTTTATGAATTGATCCCAATCACTTGCCTCAATATACTCACCCTTTAAATTTTCTACGTCAATCGAACCAGACCTCATTGAAACAATTTCATCTTTTAACTTTACTTTGATTTTAGTAAATGGTTGTTTTGTACAATAATTTACTTTTATATTAATATCTTTTGGATTAGTCAAATTTCTTAATTTCTCAACAAGCAAATGCAAGTTATCTTCTTCTCCAGAAATGGAACCATTAAAACCCTCTTGAGCTATAATAATAGTGCCTTTTATATATTTTTTTTTAGCTATCAATAAGATTTTAGGTAATATTTTTTCTGGTTCAGGGAGATTAACAAAACTATAAAAACTAAGTACTGCTACAGAATATTCATTATTTTGATTTTCAAGCTCTAAATGATTACATGTATTTTTCATAATAATTTTTTAATCATTATTTAATCGTTAATACCACAAACATACTAAAATCTTTTCTTTTTACAAGTAAGATTGCGGTTTTTTTGCTACTAGATTGTAATTTTTTATATATTAAATCAAATTGCTCTATATCGTTTACAGACTCTTGATTAACAGCAAGGACAATATCACCAACTCTTAACTTAATATTTGAATCATCTGATTTTAGTCCAACAACAAAAATACCATTGTTATTTTGATCTAGATTGAACTTATTTTTTAAATCCTCTGTTAGATTAGTAAAAATAACATCAGATTTTTCTAATAAATGTTCAGTACTAATTGTTTCAGAATGCTGATTATTAGATTCTGATTCATCTTCTTGTTCATCTTCAATAATTTCAGAAACTATAGCCTTGAGATTGATATTTTCTCCATCACGTATAATTGTTAGATTTATTTCATCTCCAACCTGAGATTCAGCAACAAATAACTGCAATTTTCTTGAATTTAAAACTTTTTTATCATTAAACTCAATTATCAAATCACCTCTTTTTAAACCAGCTTGATCGCCAGCTCCTTGAGCTTTTACATCAACTACTAATACACCATAATCTGTATCAATATTCAATGCTTCTGATAGTTCTTTGCTGTTTTCTTGAATGGCAATATCAAGTTTCCCTCGACTAATTTTGCCATTTTTTTTCAATTCATTAACTGTGTTTTCAACTCTATTAGAAGGAATTGCAAAACTAATACCAACATTAGTACCACCAGCAACAGCAGGTATTGATGTATTAACACCTATGACCTTTCCTTCAATATTAAATAACGGACCACCGGAACTACCTGTATTGATTGCTGCATCTGTTTGAAGAAAATCATCTACCAATTCATCTATACCAGAACCAAGATCTCGTCCTTTGGAAGAAATAATACCCGTAGTAACAGTATTGCCAAAACCAAGTGAATTTCCTATAGCTATTACTGCATCACCAATTCTTATCTTGTTAGAATCGCCGAATGAAACAAAAGCTAGCTTTTTAGGGTGATTAATTTTGATTAGAGCGAGATCTGTTTGCGGATCCACCCCAACTATTACAGCAGGTAGTTCTGTATTATCTGATAATTTCACATGAATCTCATCTGATCCAACTATAACATGATGATTAGTAACTATTAATCCATTTTCATCAATAATAAAACCAGAACCTAAAGATAAAGTCTTAGGATTAGATTGCAAATCAAATGAAAGTGGTATATTGAATTTTTTTAAAAAATGAATAAATTCTTCAAAAGGTACTAATTTTGATAATTGATTATTTTTATAACGCTTCTCGTCATTATATTTTATTGTGTAAATATTCACTACAGTTGGCAGCAATGGTTCTACAAGATCAGCAAAGCTTACTGGTTCTGTAACTTGATTAATATTTTCCTCAGAAGCAACGGTAAAAGAAAATTTGCCAATTATTGCAATGAAAATAAATAAATTAATAACAAATTTTTGCATAAAATCATTTTCCTAATTTTAGATATCTAAAAAATTCAGAATCTGGGGAAAGAACAAATTGAGTATTTTCCTTTAATAAGGATGATTTATATACAACCAAAGAAGCATAAAACTTAAAAAACTCTGGATCCTTTGAATATGCTTGGTTATAAATATGCGCAGCTTCTGCATCTCCAAGGCCCTTGGTTTTTTGAGAATCCATATAAGCATTAGCTAAAATTATTTTACTTTCTTTATCAGCTTTAGATCTTATTTTTGCTGCTTCTTCATTTCCTTCTGCTCTAATTTGATTTGCTTCTTTCTCGCGATCAGTTTGCATACGCATATAGATAGCAGTGCTGTTTTCTGGTGGCAAATCTGCCTTTAAAATTCTAACATCAATTACTTCAACACCGAAGTTTTTTGCTTCTGAATAAGTTAAATCTCTTATTTGTAACATTAAATTTGCTCTTTTATCAGTAAGAAGAGTATTTAATGGCACTTTACCAATAACAGTACGCATTGCCGATTCTAGAATCTTGTTCAAACGAAGCTGCACACCTTGATAATTATGCACTGTTTTAATAAATTCAACTGTATCTACAATCCTAAATTTTGCAAAAGCATCAACAATTACCCTTTTTTCATCAGAAGCTGTCACTTCTTTTGCTTCAGCTTTAACATCTAAGATTCTTTTATCAAAAAATTGTACATTCTGAATAAAAGGAATTTTTATATTTAATCCAGGAGATTCAATTACTCTAACAGCTTCACCGAATTGAAACACAACAGCATTTTGTCTTTGATCAACACTAAATAGAGATCCTGATAGCATCAGAAATATTCCAAATGTTGCAAATATAACGTAATAAATTTTATTCATAATTTTATAATATCTTATTAATTTCTATAATTTACTGACTACTGGTCATAGGCTTTGGTTTTAATGCCATATGAGGAAGCATTCCATCAGCACCCATTATTATTTTATCAGATTGGTATAGGATTTCCTTTAAACTATCTAAATATAGTCTGTTACGGGTTATTTCTTTATTCAATAAATACTCATTATAAATCGCAATAAACCTTGAAGCATCACCTTCTGCTTTGGCAATAACTTCTGCTTTATATCCTTCAGATTCCTCATAAATCTTAGCCGCTTCTCCTCTAGCTTTTGGTAAAATATTATTTCTATAAGATTGGGATTCATTAATTTCTTTTTCTTTATCTGCTTTTGCCGTTTGTACATCTCTGTAAGCCTGAATAGCTTCTTTAGGGGGCTCGGCTTTTAAAAGCTTTACTTGTTCTATAGCAACGCCAATTCTATATTGTTCCAAAATTTGCTTTATTAGACGTTCAATTTTATCAGCAATTTCTTGTTTTTGATTAGAAAGAACAGAAGCAATTGGTATATTCCCTATTACCTCTCTGATAGCACTTTCTGACACAGCTTTCACAGCTTCTTCAGGATCAGTGACATTGAATAGATATTCAGATAAATTAGATATGTGCCACATTACGTCAACATTTAATTCTATAATGTTTTCATCACCTGTCAACATAAGGCTTTCAGCCATTACATCTCTATCTTTACTTAGATCTGAGCCTGAGCTATTTCTAGATTTTCCGTTAGATCTATAGCCAATTTCTATTCTTCTAGATTGCGCAACTTTTTCTATTTCTACGATTTCAAATGGAGTTGGTAATTTATAATTCAACCCTGGCATAGCTTTTCTATTAAACTTGCCAAATCGGATAATAGCAGCCTCTTCACCTTCTTCTACTTTGTAAAAACCATTTGCAAGCCACAATAGTACAACAGAAACTATCGCCCAAATTAATGATTTTCCATTAAAATTGAATTGAAAATTATCAAAATTAAATTGATCCTTACGTTTTTTTGTAAAAATATTTTCTTTTGGTTCGAAATCTTCCCAAGGGGATTTTTTAAAAATTAGATTATATATTTTATTTGTCATTGCTTGAACTATATTTTAGATGTTTAGGTATTTTCATAGAGACGAATCGACCATTTAGTAATATACTAAGATTATTTAATATTGCAAGTATGTCAACCCTAATAGAGCTACAAATTAAAACGAAGATTGCTAATATTGCTTTTTCTGACAATTCAAAGGTTATAGAAAGATCTTCTGAAATAATTATTAAAGATAATGATATAGGGTTTTCAATAGATATTAACGGCATTGATTTAGCAGAAGCAAAAAGAGTTAGGGAAATAGTAATTATTGAGTTACAAGAAATTGTTGATATTGGTAAAATTAACATCGTTTTAACCGCTTCTGAAAAGAAGCAAAAATTACAACAAAACAAAAACTCTAAGATTATACTCGATAATATTGACAAAGTAATTTTAGTAGCAGCTGGCAAAGGGGGGGTTGGGAAATCAACATTATCAGCACTTCTTGCACAAAAATTAGCTAACCAAGGGAAACAAGTAGGAATAGTTGATGCAGATATTTACGGTCCCTCTATACCGAATATATTTGCACTATCTGGCATACCAGAAATTTTAAATAAACGAATGATCCCACTTTGTAATCATAATGTAAAAGTGAACTCCATTGGTTTTATTACCGATCCTTTATCATCAATTAGCTGGCGTGGTCCTATGACTAGCAAAGCTCTTTATCAACTGATTTCTTTAACAAATTGGGGAGAACTTGATTATTTGATAGTTGATACCCCACCCGGCACTGGCGATATACATTTAAGCTTGTTACAAAATTATCTTATTTCTGGTGTGATAATGGTAACAACGCCGCAAAAAATTTCAGCAATTGATGTAACAAGAGCTATAAATTTATATAAAAAATTTGCTGTACCAATTATAGGAATAATTGAAAATATGAGTTATTACACATCTCAAAACTTCTCAGAAAAAATAAATATATTTTCAGGAGATAGTGGCAAACAACTATCAATAGATCATAACATACCTCTTTTAGCAAAAATAGCTTTAAACACAGATTTAGCCAAAACATGCGACTTGGGAGAGTCTCTTAACAACTATTTTAATTTACTAGATTTTGAAATTTAATTAGAAATTCACACAGTGGTACTCAAGCAGAATACTACTAAATTCTTGAATCTCTATTGCAAATAAATATATTGATATTTTAATTAATTATTATTAACATCTTGGTATATACGTTTTATTTAATAATCAGAGATAGTTATGAAAAATAATCACTCCCTTAAACAAAAAAAGGACTTATTCTTCCATCAGAATTTTTATCACCCAATATAAATAATGATAATAAAATATTAGAAAAAGCAAAGGGTTTAGAAAAAAACTAATGTCTTTAGAAAAGTATTTCAAGAAAAAGAGGGGAAATGGGTGTTAAAAGAAGAGGTCACTCCTCATGATAAAAAAAACTTAGTTTATCACTGCGCTACTGAATATGGTAATTTATACTTCAAAAAGAGTGATTATCCTCGGGCAGTTTCTTATCATGAAATAGCATATCATACCAAACCGAATGACGATGATTCAGCTTTGAATTTAGCTGCTAGTTATCACTCTTTAACCAATAGTTGTTTGAATTTGCTAAGGAACTAGCAGTTCAATGAGCCACTAAAGCTGGTGATTTATATTCTTTATTACATAACGAGTGTGAGTAAAATAATCTAAGTGACTTCTGTTTTGTGAGTAATAACAACCAAAATACCAATGATGCATCTGCATCTGAGGCGATGCTTTACTGAAGTAGTTAACACGTATTTGATCTTATCAACTATGCTAAGCACTCTGCCAGATATAATAAAGGAGCTATAAGAAGCTGAATTAAAGGATAATCTTTTATTACTGGTTTTTGTAATGGATGATCTAAAGTCTTAGCAACAAGATACCTCTTGGAATTATTTTAGTATACTGCTCATAGACTTATTATTAAGCTGAATAAAGGTTTCTCCTTCTAAAAAGAGTTTTAACCATTCCCCTTTAAGAATTCCACTTGTTTGAAAAAAACTTATACTTAACTGCTTTTCTTTGTATTTATTGTTTATATGTTCTTCAATAGTATTCTTAAAATCAAAAGGTAACTCAAAAAACTCCAAGCATAGGAATAACGGATACGGATAAACATCGTTGACTTTCTTTTCTATAGCTTTATCTATAACGTCAATAATCCCTTTCATATAAAAATTAGGGGATGTGGAATGTAATATCAGCTGATGTTGTATCCCTTGTTTTATTTCTCCTATAAGACCAAGCTTTTGACCGCCTTCCCAATCTTCTAACCTTCTTATACAATCTTTATTATTTAAAATAGTAGTAGTTACATGAGCAGTATTATCCTTAACTTGCTTATAAAAAGATAGTAGTTGAGAAGGAGTGTAAAAACTTTCATTCATTTTTTTAGAAGCACTATCTTTAAGACTCTTATCAAAAGTAAATTCAACGGAAGCAAAAGAATCTTCAGGAACTTGCTGTTTATATTCTTCACATTTTAATAGCATATTAAAAAATGTTTCAGCTTCGCTCTTGCCAGTAGGATGGTATTTTTCTGAAGAAATTATTTTACATTCAATTGAAAATTTTTGTCCATTTTTACTAATCAGAAATTCAGGCACTCCATTTTTTCTATCTGTTATTTCTGGTATGGATTCCAATTTAAAGCATTGTTTAATGCAGAACTCTTGAAAAATTTTTATTTCAAAATAAAAACCTTTAATTTTGTCAAAAGCGGTGGCAGTATCCTTGCATATTTCATCAAAACGTTTTAAGTAATGCTCTTTACCTTCTTCGCTTAGTTTATCAAGCATCGTACCAAATTTTATAACAGAACTACAAAATTCCATGATACATTTAGCTTTTTCGGTAAGATTGTTTATGTTTGGTATTGGAATAGAAATGAATTCAGAGTATTGAAAATTATTAAAACCTTGAACTATCCTTTTGACAGGATTGGGGAACATTAAATTATCTGTAAGTGTCAAACAAGATTTGTTTAATAACAATAATTTTCTACGTAATTTATATTTTATTAGATATTTATTGGTTTTGGATAATAGGGACTCGACAAAGTTTTTTGATTTAACATTTGGAGTAACGATTCGAGAAAGATTTTTGGATTTAACAGGTATATACAACAAAGCAAAAAAGTTTGCATTGCAAGCTTGGCAGCGACCTACTCTCCCGTGCTTAAAAGCAAAGTACCATTGGCGCTGTGGGGTTTCACTTCCGAGTTCGGAATGGGATCGAGTGTTTCACCCACGCTATAACCACCAAGCTAGCAATACAAACTTTTTTGTTTGATTTATATTACTTTAAGATAATATTTTATCATCAACAGAGAATAAAAACTTACGTAATTACTTATACTGTCAGTACAAAATTAACACTACATACAAAGTGTAAACTCATAATTTCAGCAAAATAAAACGATCGAGCTATTAGTATCAGTTAGCTTCACATGTTACCATGCTTCCACACCTGACCTATCAACGTGGTAGTCTTCCACGGCTCTGATAGGGAAGTCTAGTTTTAAGGTGGGTTTCCCGCTTAGATGCATTCAGCGGTTATCCCGTCCGTACTTAGCTACCCAGCTATGCCGCTGGCGCGACAACTGGTCCACCAGAGGTACGTCCACCTCGGTCCTCTCGTACTAAAGGCAGATCCTCTCAAACTTCCTACACCCACGGCAGATAGGGACCGAACTGTCTCACGACGTTCTAAACCCAGCTCACGTACCACTTTAAACGGCGAACAGCCGTACCCTTGGGACCTTCTCCAGCCCCAGGATGTGATGAGCCGACATCGAGGTGCCAAACGATTTCGTCGATATGGACTCTTGGAAATCATCAGCCTGTTATCCCCGGCGTACCTTTTATCCGTTGAGCGATGGCCCTTCCACGCGGGACCACCGGATCACTATGACCGACTTTCGTCTCTGCTCGACTTGTCAGTCTCGCAGTCAGGCTAGCTTATGCCATTGCACTCTAACAGTTGATTTCTGACCAACCTGAGCTAACCATCGCGCGCCTCCGTTACTATTTAGGAGGCGACCGCCCCAGTCAAACTACCCACCATGCATTGTCCCAAATCCTGATTCAAGGATTCATGGTTAGATACCAAGAATTAAAAGGGTAGTATCTCACATTTCGACTCCACAAGTGCTTGCGCTCTTGCTTCATAGTCTACTACCTATTCTGCACATTTAATCCCTAATACCAGTGCAAAGCTATAGTAAAGGTGCACGGGGTCTTTCCGTCTAACCGCGGGTACTCGGCATCTTAACCGAGAATTCAATTTCGCTGAGTCGATACTGGAGACAGCGGGGAAGTCGTTACGCCATTCGTGCGGGTCGGAACTTACCCGACAAGGAATTTCGCTACCTTAGGACCGTCATAGTTACGGCCGCCGTTCACTGGGACTTCAATTCAGAGCTTGCACCCCTCCTTTTAATCTTCCAGCACTGGGCAGGCGTCAGACCCTATACATCGTCTATTGACTTAGCAGAGCCCTGTGTTTTTAATAAACAGTCGCTACCCCCTGGTTTGTGCCACCTACAACTGGTTGCCCAATCATAGGTCATCTTTCTCCCGAAGTTACAGATGCAATTTGCCTAGTTCCTTCAGCATCGTTCTCTCAAGCGCCTTGGTATACTCTACCTGTCCACCTGTGTCGGTTTGGGGTACGGTCTTAATTGGAGAGTTATTTCCTGGAAGTTCCTCACTGCACACACAATCCAATAAGCATGTACAACTTTCGAACTTCGTCACTTCTCCTCGGTTCAGGAATATTAACCTGATTCCCATCGACTACGCCTTTCAGCCTCATCTTAGGGGCCGACTAACCCTGCGCAGATTAGCTTTACGCAGGAAACCTTGGACTTTCGGCGAGAATGTCTCTCACATTCTTTATCGCTACTTATGTCAGCATTCTCACTTCCGATACCTCCAGCAGCCCTTACAGGATGCCTTCACAGGCTTACGGAACGCTCCGCTACCACTCATATGTTTACATACGAGTCCGCATCTTCGGTACATGACTTTAGCCCCGTTACATTGTCGGCGCAGGAAAACTTAATTAGACTAGTGAGCTATTACGCTTTCTTTAAATGATGGCTGCTTCTAAGCCAACATCCTAGTTGTTTTGGTTTTCCCACATCCTTTAACACTTAGTCATGATTTTGGGACCTTAGATGGCGGTCTGGGCTCTTTCCCTCTCGACCACGGACCTTAGCACCCATGGTCTGTCTGCTATACTGTACTCACTGGCATTCGGAGTTTGGTTAAGTTTGGTAAGTCTGTTGGACCCCCTAGCTTATCCAGTGCTCTACCTCCAGTGGTAATCATATAACGCTCTACCTAAATAGATTTCGCGGAGAACCAGCTATCTCCGAGTTTGATTGGCCTTTCACCCCTAACCACAGCTCATCCCCTAATTTTTCAACATTAGTGGGTTCGATCCTTCAGTGGATGTTACTCCACCTTCAATCTGGCCATGGCTAGATCACCCGGTTTCGGGTCTAATTCGTCGAACTATATTCGCCCTATTCAGACTCGCTTTCGCTACGCCTACACCTAACGGCTTAAGCTCGCTCGACAAACTAAGTCGCTGACCCATTATACAAAAGGTACGCCGTCACAGAAATAAATTTCCGCTCCGACTGATTGTAAGCATTCGGTTTCAGTGTCTATTTCACTCCCCTCATCGGGGTTCTTTTCACCTTTCCCTCACGGTACTTGTTCACTATCGGTCGCTAGAGAGTACTTAGGCTTGGAGGGTGGTCCCCCCATGTTCAAACAGGATTTCACGTGTCCCGCCTTACTCTAGGACTTAAAAAAGCTTTACCTATACAGGGCTATCACCTATTATTGCCAGTCTTTCCATACTGTTCTAGTTTACTTTTAAAAGCCACTTGCCTGGTCCGCGTTCGCTCGTCACTACTAACGGAGTCTCTGTTGATGTCCTTTCCTTCAGCTAATGAGATATTTCAGTTCACTGAGTTCGCCTCATATGACTATGTATTCATCATATGATACCTGATAAATCAGGTGGGTTTTCCCATTCGGAAATCTTCGGATCAATGCCTATTCACAGCTCCCCGAAGCTTATCGCAGTGTATTACGTCCTTCATCGCCTTCTAGCGCCAAGGCATCCACCAAATGCCCTTATATTATTTACTTTATTAAAACTTGAGATTACAACGATGTATGCAGAGTTAAATCTGCACAAACAGTATCCACTCACGATATTTAAGATATTTTTATCGCGGTGTAGTAATTAGTTTTTATTCTCTATTAACTTTTCAAACAGCTGCAAACTTAAATTAGCTTGCGTGAAGATTTTTATATAGATAATTAAAACGCATGTCAAACAATATTTTAAAAAAAATCAAAAAATTAGCTTTTAATGGTAGCAACTATAAAACTACTAAGTTCTAAATAACTTTTATTACTCGGCTAAATTCCAACAATTAGGCAATTTAAGATCGTTAACTAAGCAGTTATTTCAATAAATAGTTGAAACTCGTTGAAACTATAATGTAATATCAAAGGTAAATTAAGTTTTTAAAACCATATAGAGTAAATAAGTATGAGTAAATATACGTATACACAGTTTGTGAAAACAGAAGAGTTAGATAATATGACTAAAGACGCTACTGGCGGTGCTACTGCAAACTTCTTTGCTGGAAACAAGATTGGACTCTCTAATGAGACACAACAAGCAAATATCTTATATTCAGCTGTAAGAGATTTAGGAGGTGATCAAAATCATCCCATAGTGAAAGCTCTTGAAAAACATATGATTGAAATAGGTGGTATCAGCCCAGAAAAAATTCAAGACGTTGTAACACAAGGAAAAGACTACGTAACACAAGAAGCAGTTCCTAAAGAATTTGGTCGGTTTCAAAGCCCTACAACAAAGGAAAAAGTCAGCTCAGCAGCTGTAGAAGAAGAAGAGTTTGGTGAATTTCAAAGCGCTCCAAAGTTAATGGATAATTACAATAAGCACAAATACGATGCAAAGGTAGATAAAACATTAGTAGAGGGAATAGAACCAACTCAAGCTGCTAAATTTTTACTTATAGGCAAAACTCCAGAGCAACAAGCTGATGTACTTTACTCTATTAGTCGTAATGTAAAAACTTCTGAAGATCCTCTAGTTGCAGCATTAATTTCAAATATGGTAGAAAATAATATTGCTACCAGAGGTACTCTTGAGCGCATAAGTTCAGAAGGTATAGCTTTCAAAGAACCAGAAATAGCAAAAGAACCCCCCCTACAAAAACAAGAATCAGCGCCAAGACTAAGCGCTGAAAAAGAAAATGCAAAACTAAAGGCAGGGCTGGAAAATTTAATGCCTCAATACAGAGATCAACGTCAAGAAGATGCCCCTGATAAACAAAAGTCGGTAACAGATGCTTACGAACAACTAAAAGCTAAAGTTAGAATTTCAAATGAAATTCTAGATATAGCACAAGCAGCGCATAGCGGTGGTACCAATACTCACCATCAAAAAGGAAAAGAACACATAGAACCAGGCGCTGTAGATAGTGTTATGTTTGAAGGAAAAGCGCAGGCAATGAAACAAGAACTGGCTTCTAGCAGAGTTGACGCAATAACTCAAGCTGTGCGCGAGGAAATACTCGCAAAACAACAAACATTGCTACAGAATGAAATAGCTAAACTCGATGCAGCAACACCCGCTCTTACGGCAAAGGCAGCAGAAATAAAGAGTCCTGAATATTGGTATGAAGATCAGGATATTAAAGGAATTTTAGAAAAACAACTTGGTAATAAGGCTATAATATTACCAGCACTATCTAATAGCCAAGAATTTATCCAATCTTCCATAGGAGCAAATCTTGCTGAAATTACCAAAGATAAGCCCGCTGTAATCCCAATAAACTTAGGAGAAAAACATTGGGCTGCAATGTCTTTACACAAAGATGACAAAGGTGATTTGGTTGTATTTTTTAATGACCCTCAGGGCACACCATTAAATACGAGCCCAGATTCTGAAAGTGGTAAATATATTGCAGCTCTTAAAAAATCTATGGGCGAAGATAAAGTCAAAATTATAGATTTGCAAACAAAACAACAAACTGATGAATCATCATGCGGACCTTTTACCAGCGCAAATCTTATAGCTCTTGCCGAGCTAAAAAGCGATGAACTTAACAAAGCAGCAGCTAAAGCAAAAATTACTGCAGTAGGAACGGATGCATCAGCAATTCGCCAATCTCATGGTGAGATTACACTTGCAGAGAATACCTCAAAGATAAAAGATATGAAACCTGAAGATTTCAGGCAATATTTACAATCCGCAGAAGGAAAAGAGAAAGTTGCAAATCTTTGCAAAAAACCAGAAATACAAAACGCTCTTAATGCAATTGAAGTTGAAGGCTATAAAAAAATTCATACAGATTTTAAAGATAGTTTTAAAGATGTCGCTTGGGCAGAAGAACAATCAGCTGGAGCAAAAACTAAATCATGCGAGATTAAGAATGACGCTGGAGAAATTGTTGCCAACATTAAAGAAACAACTCATGATAAAGCGCCAATTGAAGTAAGACTTGAAAATGGTGAGAGTGTAAAAGTCAATAGTTATAGAACAATAGATTTTCCAACAAAACTAGAAAAGGAAAATGGCCCTCTACATTTATCTATGGCAGTAAAAGATGAAAATGGCAAAAACATTGCTGAAAAACATGCTGTTTACTTTACTGCGCATTATGATGAACAAGGTAAGTTAACCGAGGTAAGCTCACCAGTTCCTGTTAAATTCATGGGAAAAGGAGACGATGCCATAGGTTATATCGAGCGCGATGGAAAAGTATATACATTACCAGTGACCCAAGGTAAATATAAAGAAATGATGCAAGAAGTTAGCAAGAATAAAGGTCATGGGGTCGATCTATCACAAGAATTAGAACCTATTGCTGAGAAAGCCCTAGCTAAAGACATGATTATGTCAACAACTCCATTGACACAAGAAAAAACAGACAAAAAGAAGGAGGTGCAAAAACGAGTAGAAGCTCCATCTTTTGTAGAAACACCACCTGTACAAGTAAATATTTCAGGCACTGAAGCAGAAAAAAAAGAACAAATGAATAGTTTTTTAAAAGAACACTCTCCAGAACAAATAGTCTCAACTCTAAAGGCAGAAGTAAAAAAAGGCAATACTGAATTTATTGAAAAATTGACCTCAAATATTGGCGCTTCTGGTAAAGAAATTACAAAAGAACAATATAAAGAGGTTTACGATGTGGGCATGGCTGAGGCAAAAAAGATTGCAACCCAAAAACCTGCCCCCAACTCAAAATCACCAAATCCATTAGCACAAGCATTTAAACTTGGAGGAGTACATAAATCATGCGAGAAACTATTAACTCAAGCCGATATCACAAAAGCTAATCATGATAGTGCCGTAAAATCAAACTCCAAACTTCAAATTGCACAGCAACAAACGAAAGGAAACAAAATATACTCAGTCTGAAAAAGAAATTGCAACTATAGATTAAAAGATGTAAAATGTGAGTATGAGCAAATTAGAAACAAATTTTTTAGCATCAGAAGAAAGATTGTCTTTGATACGAGATCACAAATTGGAAAAAGATGGTCGTAAAAGAGATAGGATGAAATTCATATTATTATATAATGATGGATGGAGTTATGCCCAAATAGCAAAAGTATTATTATTGGATGATCAAACCTTAAGAAATTATTTAAAAGATTATGAGTCTGGTGGAATGAAATCATTATTAAGCTTTCATTATACAGGACGTCCAACGATATTATCTGAGTTTGAATGTAAAGAATTAGAAGCTCATTTATCAGACAACACTTACCTTACATCATACCAAATCAGGAAATATATTAAAGCAAAATACAAAAAAGAATATAGTAAGAAGGGTATTATCTCATTATTACATAAGATGGGTTTTGTATATAAGAAAGCGAAGCTAGTACCAGGTAATCCAGATGAGGTTAAGCAAAAAGAGTTTGTAGCAAATTACAATAAATTAAGCGAGAATTTACCAGAAGATGAAGAGATTTTATTTTTAGATGGAGTTCATAGAGGTCACAACGTAAGAGTTGCTTATGGGTGGATTAAAGCGGGGGTACAAAAGCAAGTAATGAGCAATACAGGTCGCTCAAGGTTAAACATTAATGGAGCATATAATCCTCGCAGCAAAGAAATAATTTATAGGAATGAGGAAACCATTAATGCAAAATCAACAGGGATGTTAATTTTGGATATATTGGACAAATACCCAAACGCAAAAAAGCTACATATTATATTGGATAATGCTGGTTATAATAGAGCAAACTTTATAAAAACATTTGAAAATCACAGTAGAGTAAATTTGATATATTTACCGCCATATTGCCCTAATTTAAACTTAATTGAGAGGTTATGGAAGTTTTTATACAAAAAAGTATCTGTTTGTAGACGTTATAAGAAATTTATAGATTTTCAAAATGCTATTTTAGGATTTTTAGATAATATTGCTCAATATAAGGATGAACTTGATAGTCTAATGACAGAAAATTTCAATATTACCAGACTCAAACCTTTGAATTTTATTCTGGACTGAGTATAGTTTGATGGACTAATTTGTGGGAAGCTCACTCCCTCCCCACAAATTAGCCCATCAAACTTCAGTCTTATTAACACGAATTTAGGATTAAGGAGGGTGTGGAATTAGACGTAAGAGTAAGAAAATAATTGATACCACACCCAATTAAGGTAATAGATATTATGATTCTGTAATACACTTTGTGTAAGTTAAAAAAGAAATGGTAGAATCACCATAGATTTAAAATATTCAATTTGCCCTTTATCAGCCGTTACAAAAAGGTTCTTAGTACTAAT
>Ga0222713_10000733_pt1 | contig 37081 bp, 34 predicted proteins | sample C33_649DmetaG_FD_165061 | JGI IMG/M metagenome (GOLD analysis project Ga0222713, IMG submission 165061) | Estuarine water microbial communities from San Francisco Bay, California, United States - C33_649D | ecosystem: Environmental > Aquatic > Marine > Unclassified | place: USA: California... | reverse complement strand
GTCGGTCGTCAGCATGTCGAGGAACTGTTGCAGGACATCTCGCCTTAATGCGCCATCATCACCGAGACATTCCAGCAATACGCTGTCGTCCATCGGGCTTGTTCCGGATGACGGTTGCTGTGGTGGCTGTAGTGGCTCGGACATCGTGTGGTTGTCGGCTTGCGGTGCAATGAAGAAATGCGGGAACGGACTCGGCGCCGGGACTCATAAAAGTATTTGATACTATTACATAAAAATCGCAGGAAGACAGTCACCGGCAGCGTTCTTCTGGTGTTTATCGCGCGGCGCAGTCCAGTTGAAAGTCACTTACGTCCGGAACGCGAATCGCTGGCTGGGCTCCGTTTCCGGTGACCTGATCAAGACGAAGGGGATTACGGATGCGCAGGGTTTGCGCAAGGGCATGTCCGGGCCGGAACTGCTTCAGATCCTCAAAGACCGCATATAGTCGCTTCAGCATGTCGATGTGGTCACCGTTATTGCGAAGGATGGTGGAGTCATCAATTCCACCCCAGCGGTCTGCCGGAATCGGCATCGATGGTGCGCATCTGGAATTGCTGCTCCAGCCCTTCAAGCAGGTCGACTCTTCAATGTCGCAAGGAAATGGTGGCATCGGACTGGGTCTGTCCACTACGAGGCAGCTGGTGGAGTTGATGCAAGGCGTTATCGGCGACAGCCGCCGCAAGGATCTGGTTCGCAGTTCTGCGTCGAGATCGATCTTGCCATTGCGCAATCTTCGCCGCGGGGCCGTTGAACCTCCCGCACTTCGTCTGTGGAATCCCGTTATGATGGTTGGCGACACTGGCGGTGCATGTCCCTGATCCGTCGGCGGTAGGTGGCTTGAATGTTGGGGACGCGCCGCATCACCAACCCGAAGCCGCATGACCACACCCCCACGGCATACAGCGCCGATCGCGTTGCAGGCACTGGCCACGATACTGGCCGCACTCGCGATGATCGGCCCGTTCACGATAGACACCTATCTGCCGTCGTTCCCGCATATCGGGGCCGAATTTTCCGCGACGCCGGCGCAGCTGCAGCAGACGCTGAGTCTTTACCTGTTCACGCTGGCGTTCATGACGCTATTTCACGGCACGCTGTCCGATTCCTTCGGCCGGCGTCCGGTGATACTGGTGAGCCTGACTGTCTACGCCATTGCATCGATCGGCTGCGCGCTGTCGGCGAGCCTGCCGCAACTGCTGATGTGGCGCGCGATACAGGGTCTCTCCGCCGGCGCCGGCATCATCGTCGGTCGCGCCATCATCCGCGACAGCCTTGAGGGTCACGCCGCACAGCGCCTGATGTCGCTGGTGACGATGATATTCAGCATTGCCCCTGCCATTGCGCCGGTGATCGGCGGTTGGCTGCAGGGCGCCATCGGCTGGCGCGCCATTTTCTGGTTTCTCACGCTGTACGCCGTGATGCTGATCGCGGGAACCGTGCGCTGGCTCCCCGAAACGCATCCCGTTGCGGACCGCCAGCCGTTTCATGCCGGTCCGCTGCTGCGCAACTATATGCGCCTCGGCAGTGATCGCCGGCTGGTGCTGCTGTGCGTGATGATCGCCTTCAATTTTTCGGGGTTCTTCCTGTATATCGTGTCGGCGCCCGCGGTCATTTACGGCCTGCTCGGCATGACGGAAAAGGATTTTGCCTGGCTGTTTGTTCCGGGCATCGGTGGTGTGATGATCGGTGCGTTTTTCTCCGGCCGCCTGGCCAGCCGGCTCACGCCGCGCCGTACGGTAAGCATCGGTTACATGATCATGTGCGCAGCAGCGGTTTTCAACGTCAGCTATTGCACAATATTGCCGCCGGCGTTGCCGTGGACGGTGCTTCCGGTGATGATCTATACCATTGGCATGGCACTGGCGATGCCAAGCGCGACCCTGCTCACGCTGGAGCTGTTTCCCAAGCTGCGCGGGATGACGTCATCGCTTCAGGGCTTTGCCCACAGCCTGTTTGCCGGGCTTGCCGCCGGGCTGGTGTCGCCGCTGGTTTCAGGGCATGCATTGACGCTGGCGCTGGCGGCGGGCGGTCTGATGTTCATGGGGTGGCTTGCATGGTTCAGTTATCTGCGGGTGACGCGGGCTTGAACGGCGGGGTTCGATGATTACTGAATTCGAATGGGCGGGTCTGGCGGTGCTGGGGCTGCTGGTAATTGCCTGCTTGCTGCTGTTCTGTGCGCGGCAGCGCACCTATGCCGAGTAGCTTCGGCAAAGCGAGGCGCGTTTGCTAACTATCGCCGAGCATATCGGCGAAGGTCTTGCCCTGTATGATCGTGACGACCGGCTGATTTTTCAATGAAACTTATTGCCGGATGCAGGAAACCGCTGGCAGGAATCAGAGCCCCGGCATGTTGTTCGTATCACTGGCGATGGACCGCGGAGATGTATTCAAGGCCCAGGCTGCGGCGCTGCAACCGCGGACGCTGCGCATAATTTTCAGCGCTCAGACCATGAACCGCGCGATGCAGGCAGGGCTTCGCAATGGCGAGATCCATCTCTATTTCGAGAAACCGCGCAGTCACGAACCGGTGCAGGCCTGCATCAGCGACTGGCTGGACGCACAGCGCGGCAAATAAAGCAGGGCTTTCGGCAGACTACGCAGTGCTCAGCACTGTTCCCAGGGCAGACCGTCAAAGCGCCAGCCGGTGGTCGACCCGCGATGGTGGTTGTCGTCGAGTTCGCCTTCAAATCCGTGCAGCACGTTGTAGACCTGGGTAAACCCGGCTTCTTCCAGCGCACGGCCGGCATCGAGCGAGCGGTTGCCGCTGCGGCAGATCACCACGACGGGCCGGTCGACGCTGGTCGCCTTTTTGACGTGGGCGACAAAATGCGGGTTGATGTCCCAGTTGGGGCCATCGTTCCAGGCGATGTGGATCGCGCCGACCGGATGGCCGACGAACAGATATTCCATTTCGCTGCGGCAGTCGACGAATATCGCGTTCCGGTTTTGCTTGAGGAACTCAGCGGCTTGTTTGGGTTCTAGGTGTTTCATGGGTGCACCCGTACTGGACAGAACGCGCATTATAGGCGGCTGCCGGCGATCACGTAAGCCCATGATAAAATTCGTACTTTCCATGCATTCCTTGTGCCATTCCGGCGCCCTGACCCAGCCATGACTTCCCGCACCCAGCAACTGCCCGAACTGCTCAAACGCCGCATCCTGATTCTCGACGGTGCGATGGGCACGATGATCCAGAACTACAAACTGGACGAGGCGGCCTATCGCGGCGAGCGCTTCAAGGACTTCGCCCATGACGTGAAGGGCAACAACGACCTGCTGACGCTGACCCAGCCGCAGATCATCCGCGAAATCCACGAGCAGTATCTGGAGGCCGGTGCCGACATCATCGAGACCAACACCTTCAACTCGACCGCGGTCGCCATGGCGGATTACCACATGGAAGACCTGGTGTACGAATTGAATTGTTCAGCTGCGCAGCTCGCGCGTGCGGCGGCGGACAAATATGAAGCGAAGGATCCGGCAAAGCCGCGCTTTGTCGCCGGCACGCTGGGACCGACCAACCGCACGGCGTCGATTTCGCCGGACGTCAATGATCCCGGTTTCCGCAACATCAACTTTGATCAGCTGGTGGAAACTTATACCGAGGCAGTGCGCGGCCTGATCGACGGTGGTGCCGACATTCTGATGGTCGAAACCATTTTCGATACGCTAAATGCGAAAGCGGCATTGTTCGCGATCGATCGGTATTTCGAAACGCACGGCGTGAAGCTGCCGATCATGATTTCCGGCACCATTACCGATGCTTCTGGCCGCACGCTGTCGGGCCAGACGCCGGAAGCGTTCTGGAATTCGGTGCGCCATGCCAAGCCGCTGACCATCGGCCTCAACTGCGCGCTCGGTGCGCAACTGATGCGCCCGTTCATCGAAGAGTTGTCGAACGTCGCTGACACTTTTGTCTGCGCCTATCCGAATGCGGGTCTGCCGAATCCGTTGGCGCCGACCGGTTACGATGAGTTGCCGGAAAACACTGCTGAATACGTGCTCGATTTCGCCAACAGCGGCTTCATCAACATAGCCGGCGGCTGCTGCGGTACCACGCCGGGGCATATCCGCGCCATTGCCGAGGCGGTGAAGAATGTGCCGCCGCGCAAAGTGCCGAAGATCGAACACAAGACCCGCTTGTCCGGGCTGGAGCCGTTGAACATCGGCGACGATTCGCTGTTCGTCAACGTCGGCGAGCGTACCAACGTCACCGGTTCGCGAGCCTTTGCCAAGCTGATTCTCGCCGGCAACTACACCGAAGCGGTTGCCGTGGCTCGTCAGCAGGTGGAAAGCGGCGCGCAGATCATTGACGTCAATATGGACGAGGCTATGCTGGATTCGAAGGCGGCGATGACCACCTTCCTCAGCCTGATCGCCTCCGAACCCGATATTTCGCGCGTGCCGGTGATGATCGACTCTTCGAAATGGGAAGTCATCGAGGCCGGTCTGAAGTGCGTGCAGGGCAAGGCCATCGTCAATTCGATCAGCATGAAAGAGGGTCTTGTACCCTTCAAACAGCAGGCGCGGCTGGCCAAGCGTTATGGCGCCGCCGTGGTGGTGATGGCCTTCGATGAAAAAGGCCAGGCGGATACCTACCAGCGCCGCATCGAGATTGCGAAACAGGCTTACGACATACTGGTCGATGAAATCGGCTTTCCCGCCGAAGACATCATCATCGATCCGAACATTTTCGCAATTGCCACCGGCATCGAGGAGCACAACCGCTACGCCATCGATTTCATCGAGGCCACGCGCTGGATCCGCGAGAACTTGCGTTATGCGCGCGTTAGTGGCGGCCTGTCGAATGTGTCGTTCTCATTCCGCGGCAATGATCCGGTACGCGAAGCCATCCACACCGCGTTCCTGTATCACGCGGTCAAGGCTGGACTGACGATGGCCATCGTCAACGCCGGCCAGATCGGCGTGTACGACGAAATCCCCAAAGAACTGCTGGAACACGTTGAAGACATCATCTTTGATCGCCGGCCCGACGCCGCAGAGCGCATGGTCTCGTTTGCCGAAACCGTCAAGGGCAAGGGGCGCGTGGTGGTCGAGGACCTGGCATGGCGCGATGCGCCGGTCGGTGATCGCCTGACGCATGCGCTGGTGAAAGGCATCACCAACTGGATCGTCGAAGATACCGAAGCGATGCGCCAGCAGATCGAAAAAGAGGGCGGGCGTCCGATCCAGGTGATTGAAGGGCCGCTGATGGACGGCATGAACGTCGTCGGCGACCTTTTCGGCGCCGGCAAGATGTTCCTGCCGCAGGTGGTCAAGTCGGCGCGGGTGATGAAGCAGGCGGTGGCGCACCTGATTCCGTATATTGAAGCGGAAAAAGCGCGGCTCGGTGACGTGCGGGCCAAGGGCAAGATTGTGCTCGCGACCGTCAAGGGTGACGTGCATGACATCGGCAAGAATATCGTTGCCGTGGTGCTCCAGTGCAACAACTACGAAGTCGTCAATATGGGTGTGATGGTACCGTGGACCCAGATCGCCGAAGTTGCTGCCCGCGAAAAGGCTGACATCATCGGTTTGTCCGGACTGATCACGCCGTCTCTCGAAGAAATGGCGCACAACGCGCGTGAAATGCAGCGCGCCGGTATGACCATCCCGCTGCTGATCGGTGGCGCCACCACGTCGCGGGTACACACCGCGGTCAAGATCGCGCCGCATTACCAAGGCCCGGTGGTGTGGGTTCCGGATGCGTCGCGCAGCGTCAGCGTGTGTTCGAGCCTGTTGTCGGATGATCTGCGCCAGGGTTACCTGAATGACCTCGCCGCGGATTACGAGCGCGTGCGCGAACAGCACGCCGGCAAGAAGGGCCCGGAACTGATTCCGCTGGCTGCGGCGCGTGCCAATGCGCAGGCTATCGACTGGAAGTCGTACACGCCGCCAAAGCCGCTGATGACCGGCCTGAAGCCGCTGAAGAATTACGATCTGGCCGAACTCGCCAAATACATCGACTGGGGCCCGTTCTTCCAGACCTGGGATCTGGCCGGACCATATCCCGCGATACTCGATGATGAAGTCGTCGGTGTGGAAGCGCGCAAAGTCTTTGCCGACGCGCAGGCGATGCTGAAAAAAATCATCGAAGGCCGCTGGTTGACTGCCAATGGCGTGTTCGGGCTGTTCCCGGCCGCTCGCATTGATCATGAAGACATCGCGATCTATGCCGATGAATCGCGCAAAACGCGGCTGATGGTCTGGCACAACCTGCGTCAGCAGAACCAGAAGCCCACCGGGCGTCCCAACCAGTGTCTTGCCGATTACATTGCGCCGGCGGACTCCGGTGTGCCCGATTACATCGGCCTGTTTGCGGTGACTGCCGGTCTGGGCATGGAGAAACAACTGGAGCGCTTTGAAAAGCAGAACGATGACTATTCGTCGATCATGCTCAAGGCGCTGGCGGATCGTTTTGCCGAAGCCTTTGCCGAACTGCTGCATGTGCGGATCCGCCGCGAATTCTGGGGTTATGCGCCCGATGAATCGCTGGATACCGCGGCGCTGGTCGCTGAAAAATATCGCGGCATCCGTCCGGCGCCGGGTTATCCGGCCTGCCCGGATCACACTGAAAAAAGCGCACTCTTCGATACGTTGCAGGCGACACGCATCGACATGCGTCTGACGGAGTCTTTTGCAATGTGGCCGGCATCGTCTGTCAGCGGCTTCTACCTGTCGCATCCCGAAGCGCAGTATTTCGCCATCGGCAAGATCGACCGTGACCAGGTGGTGGATTACGCACGCCGGAAGGACATGAGTGTCGCAGACACGGAGCGCTGGCTGGCCCCCAATCTGGGTTATAACCCGGCCTGACGTTGTTCCGCGCGTTACATTTTTCGAGTTTGCCCGCCGCGCGGTTTTTTGCGGCTGCGGATGCCGGTCGCAGCAGTGGCTGGCTTTACCTGCCGGGCACCGGCCTGGTGGTGCTGTGCTGGGTGTTCGGCGGCGCCTATGTCTACGGCCTGACGCTGCAACTTCCGCTTGGCCCCGTCGCCGAGTTCGCCGCGGTCAACGCCAGCATCCTGATGCTGATGGTCGGCGTGCTGGGCGTGACGCTGCTGTTGCATCGCCGTCACTGGCGAACGCTGGTGACGCCGCAGTCCCGCATCGACTGGCGGCGCATGGCGACCGGCGGCGCAATGTGGGGTGTTTTGCTGTTCCTCGGCGCAATTGCCGAAAGCCTGCTGTTTTCCGGGCGATATTCATGGACGCCGGATTGGTCGAGGTGGCCGGCTTTTGTTGTCGCGGCATTGCTGCTGACACCCTTGCAGTGCCTGGCTGAGGAAATCGCGTTTCGCGGTTATCTGATGCAGGGCTTGTCACGGTTGTGGCGTCATCCGGTTTTTGTCGCGGTGGCGAGCAGCGCGGTGTTCACGCTGCCGCATCTTTACAACCCCGAAGTGGCGGCTTACGGGCCGGGGATCATGGCCGTCAATTATTTTGCGATGGCACTGTTTCTGGCCACGATCACACTGTGCGACGGACGGCTGGAATTGGCGATCGGCGCACATACCGCCAACAACCTGTTTCTGGCGCTCGGTGTTAATTATCAGGATTCGGTATTTGAAACGCCTTCACTGTTCACCGCCGATACACTGGATCCCGTATATTCGCTGCTGACCCTGCTGCTGGGTGCTGTGATTTTTTATCTCCGGGTTTTCAGGACGCGTGGCGCAATGGACAAAGGATTTACTGCAGAGGAAGTGGCGCGGTTTGAACGCGACGGTTTTCTGATCGCGCGCGGGTTGGTGCCTGCTGACGAATGCGCGCGCATGCGAAGCGTCGCCGAGCGTGAACTCGCTGCGGTGGCGTTGCCGGTGGAATACGAAGCTGAGACCCGTTATCCCGGCGCGCCCGAATCGCTGGAATCGCCCGGCGGACGCACCGTGCGCCGCCTGCTGCAGGCTTATGCCCGTGATGCAGTGTTCCGGGGGTGGGCGACGGCGGCGCCGGTGGCAGAGCGACTGCGCCAACTGCTGGGTTCTGAAGTGGCGCTGGCGCAGGCGCATCACAACTGCGTGATGACCAAGAACCCGCGCTACAGCAGTCTTACCAACTGGCATCGCGATATCCGTTACTGGGCGTTTGAACGGCCGGAGCTGGTGTCGGTGTGGTTTGCGCTGGGACCCGAGCGCCTGGACAACGGCTGCCTGCTGGTGATTCCGGGAACGCACCGGATGGAGTTTGCTGCGGAGCGGCTGGATGAAGCGCAGTTTCTGCGCACCGATGTCGCAGAAAACGAAGCACTCCTCTGCAGCCAGGTAGCGGTGGAGCTTGAGCCCGGCGATGTGCTGTTTTTCCACTGCCGGCTGTTTCATGCCGCGGGTAATAACCGCAGCACACAGACCAAGTTTTCCGCGGTGTTCACCTATCACTCGGCTGACAACGCTGCCTTGCCAGGCACGCGTTCCGCCAGCCAGCCGGATATTCCGCTCTGAGCGCTTAGCGGCGCGCGGCTTTGGCTAGTGCGGCCAGCGCCAGCGTGCGCGCTTCGGCAGGACCGATGATGCGTGCACTGCGGCCATTCAAGGCAGTGACGGCAATTTCATCCAACGCGACAACGTCATCAGCCGCCTGCATCTGCCGCAGCCAAAGGCACTGCGCCGCTTCTGCGGCACTTTGCATCGCATAAGAGACGATGCACAGACTGCGTGCGATGAGTAGAGATGCGGCGAGATGTTCCTGCCGCAGGGTTTGCGTCAGCGCCGCCGGTTCTGCGGCGGCGGCGACGACAATCACCAGCCGTTGCGGTTTTGACTCGCGCAGCAGACGCACAATGCCGGTCTGCAGCGAAACCTGGCCGGTGCAGCAGGCGCAGCCGCTGACGACTGCAAAGCTGAAGTCATCGTTGCTGCCGCTGAGTTCCGGCGGGTTGCCGTCATTGTCGAGCAGGGCCCAGCGTTCACGCGGCGGACGGATGGCCAGCAGTGATCGCAGGAAGGAGGTTTTGGCGCTGCGGTCGGCTCCGGTGAGCAGCAGGGTGGGTATGGCGGGCACGGCGTGATTATAACGGCCGGCTGATTTTCGCTACAATGAGGAAATTAAAAATATTTAATTAAAACATAGGGTTACTGATGATCCCCCTGCCGCCTGCTGTCACTACCGTGCTGCTGCTCAGCGCCTCGAACGTGTTCATGACCATCGCCTGGTACGGCCATCTGAAACATCTCAACACCGTACCGTGGTGGATCGCCGCTCTCGTGTCCTGGGGCATCGCACTGTTCGAGTATCTGCTGCAGGTGCCGGCCAACCGCATCGGTTACACCACAATGACCTTGCCCCAGCTGAAAATCCTGCAGGAGGTCATCACCCTCGCGGTGTTCGTGCCCTTTGCGGTGTTGGTGATGGGCCAGCCGGTGAAAATGAATTTTGTCTACGCCGGGCTTTGTCTGGTCGGCGCGGTCTACTTCGTATTCAAAGGCTGAGCGGGGCTTCACAGTACGATTCGCGTATCATTCGGCGCGTCAGTTACAGGGTTCTCATGCATATCCATATCCTCGGTATTTGCGGCACTTTCATGGGCGGACTGGCCGTGCTCGCACGCGCGGCCGGCCACAAGGTCACCGGCTGCGATGCCAACGTCTATCCGCCGATGAGCACGCAGCTTGAAGCGCAGGGTATTGCGCTGATCGAAGGCTACGGTGTTGAACAGGTCAAACTCGATCCTGATGTCTTTGTCATCGGCAACGTGGTCACGCGCGGTAATCCGCTGATGGAGGAAATCCTCAATCGCGGACTGTCCTATGTGTCGGGCCCGCAATGGCTGCGCGAACATGTGCTGCACGGACGCTGGGTACTCGGCGTTGCCGGCACCCACGGCAAAACGACGACCAGCGCGATGCTGGCGTGGATTCTGGAACATGCCGGCATGAATCCCGGCTTCCTGATCGGCGGCGTGCCGCAGAATTTCGGCGTGTCGGCGCGGCTGACGGAGACGCCGTTTTTCGTGATCGAAGCTGACGAGTACGACACCGCGTTCTTCGATAAGCGTTCCAAATTCGTCCATTACGCACCGCGTACGGCAGTAATGAACAATCTCGAATACGACCACGCGGATATTTTTCCCGACCTCGCCGCCATTGAAACCCAGTTCCATCATCTCGTGCGTACCGTTCCCGGCAACGGCCTGATCGTCGCCAACGGCGCCGAGACCGCGCTGGATCGTGTCATTGCGCGCGGGGCATGGACGCCGGTCGAGCGTTTCGGCGGCAGCGGGACCTGGCAGGCCGGTGAAGCGGATACCGATGGTGCGTTTACCGTGCAGCATACCGGCGTTGTGCAGGGCCGCGTGCAGTGGCAGCTGCTCGGTGCCCACAACCGGCAGAATGCGCTGGCGGCAATCGCCGCCGCACGCCATGCCGGTGTGCCGGTGGCACTGGCCATCGAAGCACTGGGCCGTTTTGAAAACGTCAAACGCCGCATGGAAGTGCGCGGCACGCAACGCGGCGTGACGGTGTATGACGATTTTGCGCATCACCCGACCGCCATTGCGACCACTGTTGCAGGGTTGCGTCGCCGTGTCGGTGCTGCGCGCATTCTCGCGGTGATCGAGCCGCGTTCGAACACGATGAAACTCGGCGTGATGAAACAGGCACTGCCCGGCAGCCTGCAGGAGGCCGATCGCGTCTACTGCTACAGCGGCGGGCTTAACTGGGATGCCGCCGAAGCGCTGGCGCCGCTGGGCAACAAGGCCGAAGTGCATGCCGATCTGGATGCGCTGATCAAGGCCATCGCTGCTCATGCGCAATCCGGCGATCAGGTACTGGTGATGAGCAACGGCGGATTCGGCGGCATTCATGAAAAACTGTTGAAGCAATTGGGGGCACACTGATGGCAGCGATTCCCGATGATGCGCTGGGTGCGTTCTGTCGACACACCCATGCCGCCATCAAAGGTTCAGGCGCGGGCCCGCTCGCGGGGCTGACTTTCGGCGTCAAGGATATATACGACATCGCCGGCCACAAGACCGGCTTCGGCAGTCCTGACTGGCTGGCAACGCATGATGCCGCTGCAAAGACTGCACCGGTGGTTGCGCAACTGCTGGCCGCCGGTGCCGACATGGTCGGCAAAACCCAGACCGATGAACTGACCTACAGCCTCAACGGCGAGAACGCGCATTACGGCACGCCGGTTAACGTCAGCGCCCCGGGACGCATCCCCGGCGGCTCATCCAGCGGCTCGGCTGCGGCGACGGCCGGCAGACTGGTCGACTTCGCGCTGGGCAGTGATACCGGCGGTTCGGTACGCGCACCTGCGAGCTTCTGTGGCATCTACGGCATCCGGCCGACGCATGGCCGCGTATCACTGGCAGGCGCCTGCGCGCTCGCCAGAAGTTTTGATACTCCCGGCTGGTTTGCCCGGGACGCAGCGCTGCTCGAACGCATCGGCCGCGTGCTGCTCGGCGAAACGGGTGCGGTGAAGCATGGCGCTGCCTTGCTGGCCGAAGACGGCTTTGCGCTGCTCGGCAGTGGCGCAGTGGAGGCCCTCCAGCCTGCGCTCGGAAAAATCAAAACCGCAATCGGCCCGCTGCAGAAAATCACGGTCAGCGCCGAAGGATTGCCGCAATGGTTTCAGGCTTTTCGCGTGCTGCAGGGCGCCGAGATCCATCAACAGCTCGGTGCCTGGGTCGCGCAGGTGCAACCGAAACTCGGACCGGGCGTGCGGGAACGCATGCAGTGGACGGCAACAATCACCGCGGCTGATATCGCTGGAGCGCAGGCAGTGCGCGATGCCGCACGCCGGCGCATGGATGAACTGCTCAAAGGCAATGCAGTACTCGTGCTGCCTACCGTGCCCGATATCGCGCCGCTGCTGAACACGCCGGCGGCTGCGCTGGATGATTTCCGCGCGCGGGCGATGAGCCTGCTGTGCATTGCCGGCCATGCTGGTTTGCCGCAGGTCACCTTGCCGCTGGCAATACTCAACGGCTGTCCGATCGGCATTTCGCTGTTGGCGGCGCGCGGCAATGATGCGCTGCTGCTGGCACTGGCCCACCGGATCGCAGGTTGATAGCCGATTGCTGATTTACATCCACGGTTTCAACAGCTCTGCGCTATCGTTCAAAGCAGGTCTGCTGCGCGACCATATGGCGCGCCTGGGATTTGCACAGCATTACGCCTGTCCCGAGCTGTCCGATCGCCCCGCGCAGGCGATGGCCCAGCTCGAAGCGCTGATTGGGCCGCATGACCCGCACGGTGTGACGTTTGTGGGTTCATCGCTGGGCGGTTTTTATGCGACATCGCTGGTCGAGCGATTCGGAGCGCGCGCGGTGCTGGTCAATCCCGCAGTGCGGCCCTATGAACTGCTGGCCTCGTATATCGGTCCACAGAAAAATCTTTATACAGGCGCCAATTATGAGTTCACCCCGACGCATATTGACGGGTTGCGCGCGCTGGAAGTCGATGCTGTCACGCCGTCGCGGTACCTGCTGATCACCGCGACCGGGGATGAAGTGCTGGACTACCGTGCCGGCGTTGAGCGCTACGCCGGTTGTGAGCAGATCATTGTGCCCGGCAGCGATCACGGGATGGGCGATTTTGCCGGCCATCTCGACCGCGTCGTCTCCTTCTGGCAGGCCGGGCGCGTATAATTCGCGGCCCGATGCGCGCTGCGCGGCTGTCCCGCGCCACCCCTGGTTTTTCCCTACCCGATGAACGTATTTTACGAAGAAGACGGCGAACTCAAGGTCGGCGCGGTACTCGCAGACAACGAGACGTCGCTGCAGGTCGAAGCGCCGCACGGCAAACGCTCAAAAGTGAAGGCCTCGGCAGTGTTGCTGCGCTTCGAGTCGCCGGCGCATACCGCATTCATGCCGGCCGTGCGGACACAGGCGGATGCCATCGACATCGATTTTCTGTGGCAGTGCTGCGGCGCCGAGGACTTCGGCTACGATACGCTGGCGCGCGAGTACTACGGACAGGCGCCGGATGCAGTGCAGTCCGCTGCGGTGCTCACAAGGCTGCATTCCGCGCCGATGTACTTCTACAAAAAAGGCCGCGGCCGTTACAAGGCGGCTCCGGAAGAAGCGCTGAAGGCCGCGCTGGCCAGCGTAGAGCGCAAGCACCTGCAGGCGCTTGCGAAAGCGGCCTACGTCGATGAGTTGGCGGCGGGGCGTATGCCGGAGAGTTTCCAGCCGCTGCTCGATACGTTGTTGTACAAGCCGGACAAGAACAGTATCGAATGGAAGGCGCTGGACGAGGCGAGCGCGGCGGCGAAACTGTCACCCGCACGCCTGCTCGAACGCTGCGGGGCGCTGCCCGATCTGCACCAGTTTCATCTGCGGCGTTTCCTGTTTGAACATTTTCCCAAGGGACCGGGATTCCCCGATCTGCCGGCGCCGACTGTCCCTGCGGATTTGCCGCTTGCCGAAGTCGAGGCCTACAGCATCGATGATGCGGAAACCACCGAAATCGACGACGCGTTTTCGCTGCAGGAGTTGCCGGGCGGCAACCGCCGTCTGGGCATTCATATCGCCGCGCCGGCGCTGGGCATCCAGCCGGATTCGCCGCTGGATGCGGCCGCTCGCGAACGGCTGTCGACGGTGTATTTTCCCGGCGGCAAGATCACCATGTTGCCCGACCATGTCGTGGCGGCTTACACGCTGGCCGCAGGACGCGTGTGTCCGGCGCTGTCGATTTATTTTGATGTCGCAGCGGATTTTTCGCTGCTGTCGCACGAGACCCGGGTCGAACGCATCCGCATCGCTGACAACCTGCGCCATGACACGCTGGAGCCGGTGTTCAATGCCGAAGCACTTTCGCGAGGCGAAATTGATCATCCGCAGGGTGCTGCGCTGGCCTGGCTGTGGCAGTTCTCCGGCCATCTGCTGATTGCGCGCAAGGGCGACGGACCGCGTGGTGAAGATCGCCCCGAATTCGTATTCCGCGTAGATGACGGGCGGGTGTCGATCAGCCGCCGCCAGCGCGGCACGCCGATCGATCAGGTGGTGGCCGAACTGATGATTCTCGCCAACAGCACCTGGGCGGGTGAATTGCATGATGCCGGGCAGTGCGCACTGTTCCGTGTGCAAAGCGGCGGCAAGGTGCGCACCAGTACCGCTGCGGGTCCGCACGACGGCCTCGGCGTTGCGCAGTACATGTGGGCGAGTTCGCCGCTGCGCCGTTACACCGACCTGATCAACCAGCGTCAGTTGATCGCGCGTGCGCAAAATGAGCCTGCGGTGTATCAGGGCAAGGACACGGCCTTGCTGGCGGCAATGCGCGATTTCGAAGTCGCTTACGACGTTTACAACGAATACCAGCGCACCATGGAGCGTTACTGGAGCCTGCGCTGGCTGGCTCAGGAGCAGCTGACCGCCGTCACCGGCACCGTGCTGATGCGCGAAAACCTGGTGCGGCTGGATGCGGTGCCGCTGGTGCAGAAGGTGCCGTCGCTGCCGGCGACGGTGACGCCGGGGCAGCGGGTTGAGCTGGGCGTCGGCGCGATCGATCTGCTGGATCTGGGGCTGGAATTGGCGTTCAAGGCCGTATTGGAGGAGGCGTAAGTTGGTGGACGCTCACGTATGACTTTATTCCAGATTCAGCTTTAAGCAAAACACATAATTTACTGATAATTAAAGTTTTTATTGATATTTTTACTGGCCCGTCTAGAATAGGGTGATGAGCGTCAAACCCTCAGCCAAAGTGGTCGTACTGCCGCGCCGGGCGCGGCATCCCCGTCGCGGGTCCTGGGGCAGTGCGGTCGATCGTCTCGACGCGCGGGTGGCTGAAATGGAGCGTCGCTTCGCCGAACTCGATCGCCGTTATGCCCGCCTGACCGTGGGTTCGCGTTTCGGTGCCGCCGGCGCAATTTCATTGCTGGTCCATGCCTTCGTCATTTTCGGCCTGACCTTCACCGTGCCCAAGCTACAGGAAATACAGGACAAGGCGCCGCCGCTGGCGGTGGTGCTGGTCAATGCCAAGTCACAGAACCGGCCGCAAAATGCCGACGCGCTGGCGCAGCACAACCTCGAAGGTGGTGGAAACACCGATGCCAAGCAGCGCGCGCAGAGTCCGTTGCCGGCGATCACCAAGGACACCGAAACCACTGAATTGCAGGTGGCGCAAAAACGCGTGGCAGAACTGGAGCGCGAGGCGCGGCAGGTGCTGACCAAGGCCGGTGTCAAAAGTCAGGTGGAAAGCGCACCGGCGAAACCGGCGCCGCAGGTGGTGCCGGAGCAGGCCCCCGCGGTGGACGGTACGGATCTCGTGCAGCGCAGCCTGGCCATCGCCCGGCTGGAGGCGCAGATCAATAAAGAGTGGAACGCCTACCAGGAACGCCCGCGCCGCAAGTTCATCGGCGCGCGCGCCCAGGAATACCGCTTTGCCCGATATGTTGAGGACTGGCGGCAGAAGGTCGAGCGCATCGGTGAGTTGAATTATCCGCAGGCGGCACGCGACCAGCGGATTTACGGCGCACTGGTGGCGACGGTATCGATCCGCTCCAACGGCACTCTGGAGCGCGTGAGTATCGACCGCTCATCCGGGCACAAGCTGCTCGACGAGGCGACGGTGCGCATTGTGACGATGGCCGCGCCGTATTCTGCGTTCCCGGAAGACATTGCCAAGGATACCGACATCATCCATATCACGCGGACCTGGACGTTCACGCGGGCGGACCAGTTCGTCAGCCAGTGAGGACCGCATGAGTGATCGTTATGCCGTTGTCGGCAACCCGGTCGGGCACAGCAAATCGCCGCTGATCCACGCCGCCTTTGCGCGGCAGACCGGTCAGGACATCGCTTATGATCGCCTGCTGGCGCCGCTGGATGCGTTTGCGGTTACGGCAAAGCGGTTTTTCCATGAGGGTGGCCACGGCCTGAATGTCACGGTGCCGTTCAAGCGCGAAGCCTGGGATCTGGTGGATGAATGCGAAGGTGCGGCCTTGTCCGCCGAAGCGGTCAACACCATCAAGCGCGTCGGCAATCAATTGATCGGTTACAACACCGACGGCAAAGGCCTGCTGGCGGATCTGGAACACAACCTCGGCGCCACCATCACCGGCAAACGGGTGCTGCTGATGGGCGCCGGCGGCGCATCCTACGGCGTGCTGCAACCCTTGCTGGAACGTAAACCGGATTTGCTGATCGTGGCCAATCGTACGCTGGACAAGGCGGAGCGGCTGGTCCGTCATTTTCACCAACACACGGCAGCGGTTCCGCAGGGCGTCATGGCCCGGCCATACGAAAATCTTGGTGGGCAGCCGTTTGATCTGGTCGTCAACGCGACATCGGCCGGACTTGAAGGGGTGATGCCGCCGCTGCCGGAAAACCTTTTTGCACCGGGCGCCATCGCCTATGACATGGTTTACGGGATTGAAACCCGGTTTCTCGCCTTTGCCCGCAGCCGCGGTGTCCGCTGTGCCGACGGTCTGGGCATGCTGGTCGAGCAGGCGGCCGAATCATTTTTCATCTGGCGCGGCGTGCGGCCGGACACGGCCCCGGTCATCGCGCAATTGCGCTGCGATCACTGACGGCGAGACGATATCCATTTCTCCGGGTTAAAGTCCGACGATGCTGAAAACACTGTGGCGCTGGAGCTGGCGCGCGTTTCTTCTGGTGCTGATTGCGCTGACCGCAGTCCAGTTCTGGTTTCTGGTCCATGTCTGGTACTGGGCAGGAAACAATCCGGAATCCACGGCGTTCATGCGGGCGCGGCTGGAGATTCTGCAGGAAGACAATCCCAAGGCGCGGCTACGCCAGCAGTGGGTGCCCTATCAGCGCATTTCCGGGCACCTCAAGCGCGCGATCATCGCCGCCGAGGATGCCAAGTTTGTCAGCCACAACGGTTTTGACTGGGACGGTATCCAGAAGGCCTATGAAAAAAATATGCGCGAGGGCGAAATCGTCGCCGGCGGATCGACCATTACCCAGCAGCTGGCGAAAAACCTGTTTTTTTCCGGCGAGCGCACCTGGTGGCGCAAGGCGCAGGAGGCGGTTGTCGCGGTGATGATCGAAACGGTGATGAGCAAGCGCCGGATTCTTGAAATTTATCTGAATGTCATTGAATGGGGCGAGGGCGTCTTTGGTGCCGAAGCGGCGGCCCGCCTTCATTACGGCACGACGGCGGCTGGTTTGTCGGCAGAGCAGGCGGCACGGCTGGCGTCGATCGTACCCAGCCCGCGGCGTTACGGACCGGCCAGCGATACGGCCTATCTGCAGCGGCGCACGCAGACCATATTGGCGCGGATGAACGGGTCGCAGATCCCCTGATTTTCCGCTTTGCGGCGGTGCAGCGACCGTGCGTTTCCCGAGCTGTCCCGGGCAACTGCTGCAGACGGCAGTTTTCAGTTGACCATCGCCGGGCTCCAGCATAATCTGCCATCCGGCGTGTGCAATGCGATCCCACCGCAGCGGCAAGACCGCGGGGGTGTTGCTGGCCAAGAGGAGGTTTGCAGCAGCGCTGCTCACGAAACGCATTACCGCAATTACCGCAATCACCGAAACTTCTGCACTACCCTATTCCGAATCCAGTTGAGGAGAAGTCATGGCCCAGTTGAACATTAATGGACGCACGTATAACGTCGACGTCGAACCCGATACCCCGCTGCTGTGGGCGATCCGTGAGCATGTCGGGCTGACCGGCACCAAATACGGTTGCGGCGTCGCTCAGTGCGGCGCCTGTTCGGTGCACTTGAACGGGGAGGTCGTGCGTTCATGCTCGATCCCGGTCTCCACCATCAAGGCCGGCGACAAGATCACCACCATTGAAGGCCTGTCCCGCGACAGTTCGCACCCGGTGCAGAAAGCCTGGGCGGCGATTGATGTGCCCCAGTGCGGTTACTGCCAGTCCGGTCAGATCATGGCAGCGGTGGCGCTGCTGGCGAAAAAGCCCAAGCCCACCGACAAGGACATCGACGAAGCGATGACCAATATCTGCCGCTGCGGTACCTATCACCGCATCCGCGCCGCGGTGCATATGGCCGCCGGCAATACCAAGGTGGGTGGCGTTGACGCGACCCCTTCTGACAAAACCACCGTCTAGGATCAGAACCCATGGACATGAAAAACACGATTTCCAGCGAACTGCCGAAAATTTCGCGTCGTAAATTCCTGGTGGGCAGTGCTGCCGCGGGCGGCGGTCTGGCACTGGGATTCAGCTTGCCTTTTGGTATCGGCGATGCCGCGGCACAAAGCGGCGCCGCCGCATCCGAAGTGAATATCTGGGTCGTTGTGCAGCCTGACGAGACCTGCGTGATCCGCATCGCCCGCGCCGAGATGGGGCAGGGCACGCTGACCGGTCTGGCCCAGCTGGTGGCCGAGGAACTCGAATGCGACTGGAAAAAAGTCAAAACCGAACAGATCACCGCAGGCCAGAATCTGGCACGCAAGCGTGCCTGGGGCGACATGTCGACCTCGGGCAGCCGCGGTATCCGCCAGTCGCACGACTATGTGCGTCGCGGCGGTGCGGCTGCACGCATGATGCTGATGCAGGCCGCCGCCAACGAGTGGAATGTGCCGGTCGGTGAACTGACGGTAGCCAACGGCGTCATCAGCCATGGCGGTTCGGGGCGTAAGACCGGCTACGGCAAGGTCGCGGCAGCGGCTGCGAAACTGACGCCGCCGGATCCGAAGAGCATCACGCTCAAACCGGTCAAGGACTGGAAGATTGCCGGCAAGGGCCTGCGCCGTCTGGATACCATGGACAAGCTCAACGGCCAGAAGGTCTACGCCATTGACCTGAAAATGCCGGGAATGCTGCATGCGACGGTGAAGGACTGCCCGGTGTTCGGTGGCAAGCTCGCCAGCTTTGACGACTCCAAAGTGAAGGGCATGCCCGGGGTCAAGGCGGTGATGAAGATCAACGACACCACGGTCGCCGTCGTTGCCGATACCTGGTGGCGCGCCAAGAAAGCGATGGACGCGTTGCCCATCGTCTGGGATGAAGGTCCCAACGCCAAGGTCAACAGCGCGTCGATTGCGGAACACCTGAAAACCGGTCTGACCGGCAGCGATGCGTTTGCCCAGATCGATACCGGTGATGCGCCGAAGGCGATTGCCGCGGCGGCGAAAAAAATCGAAGCGGTGTACAGCGTTCCCTTTACGTCGCACACGCCGATGGAGCCGATGAACTGTACGGTGAAGCTGTCGCCGGACAAGGCCGAAATCTGGATTCCGACACAAAGCCTGGAGGCCTCGCTGGCCGCATTGTCCAGCGCATCGGGCCAGCCTCTCGACAAATGTGAGGCCTATGTCATGGATCTGGGCGGCGGCTTCGGCCGGCGCATCGGCAATCAGGACGTGGTGCGTCAGGGCGTGGCGATTGCCAAGGCTTTCCCCGGCACGCCGGTGAAAATGGTGTGGTCGCGCGAAGAGGACCAGGCTCACGACTTTTACCGGCCGATTGCGCAGTGCCGCCTGTCGGCTGGTGTCGATGAAAAAGGCAATCTCGCCGGTTTGCATCTCCGCGTGTCTGGTCAGTCGATCAATGCCTTTGCCAATCCGGCGGCGATCAAGGGCGGCAAGGACATCCGCCAGCTGCAGGGCCTGTGGCCTACGCTGGAAGGCGATGCCCAGATCGGTTACACCCACGCCAACCTTCGAACTGAATACGCGATGCGCAATACGCATCTGCCGGTCGGCCCGTGGCGCGGCGTCAATACCAACCAGAACGGTATTTTCATGGAATGTTTCATGGACGAGGTGGCGAGGCTCGCCAACCGCGATCCGCTGGAATTCCGCCGTTCGTTGATGAGTGAACGTCCGAAACATCTGGGTGTGCTCAATGCCGCAGCCGAGAAGGCAGGCTGGGGCAAACCGCTGCCGAAGGGCGTGTTCCGCGGCATCGCCCAGTTCATGGGCTACGGCAGTTACTCCGCCGCGGTGGCCGAGGTGTCGGTCAGCCCGAAGGGTGAGGTCAAGGTGCACCGCTGCGTGTTCGCGCTGGACTGCGGCAACGTCGTCAATCCCGACCAGACGGCAGCGCAAATCGAAGGTTCGGTGGCCTATGGCATGACCACGCTGCACAGCGAAATTTCCGTGGATAACGGCCGGGTTGTGGAAACCAACTTCCACAATTTCCGCGTCATGAAAATCGCCGAGATGCCCAAGGTCGAAGTCGTGCTGCCGCTGACCCATGATTTCTGGGGCGGTGTCGGTGAACCGACGATCTGCGTGGTGGTACCGGCGATTCTCAACGCCATTCATGCCGCGACCGGCAAGCCGGTGCGCAGCCTGCCGCTGTCCAAGCAGGGCCTGACGCTGGTCTGAGTTGCGGAAGGTGCGCTGCGCAGGCTGGGTAATGCTGTTCGCCGCGATGGCCGGTCATGCCGTCGCGGCAACCCCGGCGCTGGTGCCCTACCGGATCGAGGGCGATGCGATTCCTGCATCGCTGGCGCCGGATCCCGGCGATCCGTTGCGTGGCCGCGAGTTGATCAGCGGGCGTGATGGCAATTGCCTGTTGTGCCACGCGGTGGCCGAAACCGGTGTGCGTTTCATGGGCGATATCGCGCCGCCGCTGTCCGGCGTCGGTGCGCGGCTGTCCGAAGGTCAACTGCGGTTGCGCATTGTTGATTCGTCGCGATTGAACCCCGAGACGGTGATGCCGTCTTACTACAAGGTTGACGGTCTGGTGCGTGTGGCGCCGGCTTGGCGCGGCAAGCCGGTACTGACGGCGCAGCAGATCGAAGATGTCATTGTCTATCTCAAAACCTTGAAATAATCCGAGCATGTCTGCTGACCGACGCCGATTTCTGGTTTCCTGCTCCGCTCTGGCGCTTGCGCCGGCACTGGCCCTTGCGCAGCAGAATCCGCAGCGCGAGGCCTTGCTGCGCGAGGTTACCCGCGGCGCCGCGTTACGCATTGGCCGTGTCTTGGTCGATACGCCGACCCTGGCCGACAACGGACACTCAGTGCCCTTGCGCATCGCCGTCGACAGTCCGATGACCGCCGCCGATCATGTGCGGCGGATCACCATACTCGCTGAACGCAATCCACGGCCGGTGGTCGCGAGCTATGCGCTGGGGCCGTATTCCGGCCGCGGCGAAATCGTCACCCGCATCCGTGTTGCCGACATCCAGGACATCATCGCCGTCGCAGAACTCTCCGATGGCAGCTTCTGGATGGGCAGCGCGCATGTCATCGTCACCGAACTCGCCTGTCTGGAGGGCTGATGAGCATGCTTGCCCGTGTCCAGGTTCCTGCCCAGGCGCGCCGCGGTGATGTTTTCCCGATCCGCATCGCCATCCAGCATTCGATGGAAACCGGTTACCGCCCGGACAACTTCGGCCGGCGCATTCCGAAAAACGTGATCAATACGCTGACCTGTCGTTACAACGGCGTCGAAGTGTTTCGTGCCGAGATGGGTTCGGGCGTATCCGCCAATCCGCAACTGCAGTTTTACCTCCGTGCTGAAAACAGTGGCGAACTGGTTTTTGACTGGGTTGATGATTCGGGCCAGCGCGGCAGCGAACGCGCACCGATTACCGTCACCGCTTGAGTCGTGTACGGATTATTGCCATGGATTTGTGGCGTTTTGCTGACGCTCAGCGCTGTTGCGGCTGAAGCACCCCGGCCGCAGCCCAAATCCGGGATCGAGTACGCCGGCGGCGATGTGCGTGCCTTGCAGGCCGATGATTTCGGCAATCCCGGCATGTTGTGGGTCGCGCGCGGCGAGAAGTTGTGGAGTGCGCCGGCCGGCCGCAGCGGAAAATCCTGCGCCGGCTGCCACCGTGATGCGCCAACAACGATGAAGGGTGTCGCCACGCGATATCCGCGCAGGGATGTCGGTGGCGGGGAACTGCTCAATCTGGAGGGACGAATCAATCAGTGTCGTGAGCAGCGGCAGGGTGCGGATGTCTTGCGTTACGAATCCGAAGAATTGCTGGCGTTGACCGCTTACGTCGCCCATCAGTCCCGCGGCATGCCGGTCAATGTCGAGATCAATGACGCGAACCGTGTGAACTTCGAGCGGGGCCGCGACACTTATTACCGCCGTCAGGGCCAGATGAATCTGGCCTGCACCCATTGTCATGAGCAGAATGCCGGCCGCAAGCTTCTGGCCGACACCATCAGTGAAGGGCATGGTAATGCCTATCCGGTTTACCGGCTCGAATGGCAGTCGGCAGGTTCATTGCACCGGCGTCTGCGCGCCTGTTTTTTTGGTGTGCGCGCCGAGCAGCCGGCGGCAGGCTCGGCGGAACTGGTGGATCTGGAGTTGTATCTGGCGTCGCGGGCGCGAGGCCTGCAGGTGGAAACGCCGGGGGTCAGGCGCTAGAAATTAATCAATTAAAACAAATACTTGATTAAATCCGGCGCCGTATCCGGCGGGAATCAGCGCAGTGAGTCGTTGATTTTTTCCAGCGCCGGCGTGCCCGGGCAGAGGTCCTTGGCGCCGAGCTGGTTGAGCGGCGTGTCGACGGTGTTGATGTGCTCGTGCAGATCTTCCGAGTCCGGATCGATGTAGAGCAGACCGGTGATGACCTCGCCGCGCGCGGCGTGTTCCTGCAGATAGTTCATCACTTTGACGCGGTCGGTGGCGTCGTAATCACTGGCAATTTTCTTCAGGCGCAGCGCTGAACCGTCGTGCTGGTGCACGGTGACGGTTTCGCCCGGCGCGTAGTCAGCGGTGATTTCCTGATGATCTTCGATGAAGTCGAGGCGGTTCACCGCTTCGTTGTGCTGGCGCACGTATTCGTAGGATTTGGTCGAGCCCGCATGGTTGTTGAAGGCGATGCAGGGCGAAACCACGTCGATGAAGGCCGCGCCCTTGTGCTCGATCGCGCCCTTGATCAGCGGCACCAGCTGTTTTTTGTCGCCCGAGAAGCTGCGCGCGACATAGGTTGCGCCGAGCAGCAGCGCCATGCCGATCATGTCCAGCGGTTCGTCCGAATTGACGACACCGCGCTTGGATTTCGAACCCTTGTCTGCGGTGGCCGAGAACTGGCCCTTGGTCAGGCCGTAGACGCCGTTGTTCTCGACGATGTAAACCATGTTGACGCCGCGGCGCATGCAATGGGCGAACTGGCCGAGGCCGATCGAAGCCGAATCGCCGTCACCGGACACACCCAGATACAGCAGGTCGCGGTTGGCGAGGTTGGCGCCGGTCAGCACCGAGGGCATGCGGCCGTGCACGCTGTTGAAGCCGTGCGAGTTGCCGAGGAAATAGTCCGGGGTTTTCGACGAGCAGCCGATGCCCGACATTTTGGCGACGCGGTGCGGCTGGATGTCGAGTTCCCAGCAGGCCTGGATGATCGAGGCCGAGATCGAGTCGTGGCCGCAGCCGGCGCACAGCGTCGAGATCTTGCCTTCATAGTCGCGGCGCGTGTAACCGGCCTGGTTTTTCGACAGCGAAGGATGGTGGAGTTTCGGTTTGGCGAGATAGGTCATGGTTCTGCTCTTTCGCTCAGGACGCTTTTTTCAGCGGTACAACGCTGTGTGCGCTGATGTGTTTTGTGATCTGATCGACGATGAAGCGCGCGGTGATCGGCGTGCCGTCGTAGTGCAGCAATGAAATCAGCTGCGCGGGATTGATCTTCGAATCAGTGACCAGAAGGGTTTTCAGCTGGGCATCGCGGTTCTGCTCGATGACGAAGGTGCCCGAGTGTGCGGCGACAAAATCCTTGACCTGATCGGCGAAGGGGAAGCCGCGTACGCGCAGTGCATTGATGTGGACGCCGTTTTCGGCCAGCACATCCAGTGCTTCCTGCATCGCCGGGCTGGTTGAGCCGTAGTAGATCGCGCCGAAGGTCGCCGGTTTGGCGGCCTGATGCAGCACCGGTTGCGGCAGCAGCGCTTTTGCGGTTTCAAACTTGCGCATCAGTCGCTGCATGTTGTCGACGTAGTCGTGACCCGCTTCGGAGTAGATCGCGTAGCGGTTTTTGGTCGTGCCGCGGGTGAAATAACCGCCCTTGGTCGGGTGGGTGCCCGGCAGCGTGCGGTACGGGATGCCATCGCCGTCGACATCGAGATAGCGGCCGAATTCGGCGCCGGCCTCGAGTTTCTCGTAGGTCATCAGCTTGCCGCGGTCATACTCCCTGCCGTCGTCCCATTTGAAGGGTCGGCACAGCCGCGTGTTCATGCCGATATCGAGGTCGGTCATTACAAACACCGGTGTCTGCAGGCGTTCCGCGATGTCGAAGGACTGCGCGGTCATTTCGAAACACTCGGTCGGATCTTCCGGGAACAGCAGCGGGTGCTTGGTGTCGCCGTGCGAGGCGTAGGCGCAGGCCAGAACGTCCGACTGCTGGGTGCGGGTCGGCATGCCGGTGGACGGTCCGCCGCGCTGTACATCGACCAGCACCACGGGGATTTCCGCGAAATAGGCGAGGCCGATGAATTCGGTCATCAGCGAAATGCCGGGGCCCGAGGTCGCGGTGAAGGCGCGCGCGCCGTTCCAGCCGGCGCCGATGGCGATGCCGATGGAGGCGAGTTCGTCTTCACCCTGGATGATCGCGTATTTGTTCTTGCCGGTTTCCGGGTCGCCGCGCAGCTTCTTGCAATAGCTCATGAAGGCTTCGGCGACAGACGACGACGGCGTGATCGGATACCAGGCACAGACCGAGGCGCCGCCGTAAACCGCACCCAGCGCCACGGCGCTGTTGCCGTCGCTGAAAATGCGATCGCCGACGTTGTTGGCAGGCTTCAGCCGCAGGCCCAGCGGGCAGGGCAGATTCTTCAGTGCGTAGTCGCGGCCGAGGTGCAGCGCCTTGACGTTGGACTGCAGCAGCGCTTCCTTGCCCTTGAACTGCTCGGAGAACAGTTGCTCGATGACCTTGGGGTCGATTTCAAGCAGGGCCGACAGTGCACCGACATAAATGATGTTTTTGAACAGCTGACGCTGGCGCGGATCGGTGTAGGTCGAGTTGCAGATTTCCGTCAGCGGCATGCCGATCAGCGTGATGTCCTTGCGGAACTTGCTTTCGGGCAGCGGCTTGGAGTTGTCATAGAAAAGGTAGCCGCCCGGCTCGATTTCCTTGACGTCGTTGTCCCAGGTCTGCGGGTTCATCGCCACCATCAGGTCGACGCCGCCGCGACGGCCCAGATAACCTTTTTCCGTCACGCGTACTTCGTACCAGGTGGGCAGGCCCTGGATGTTCGACGGGAAAATATTTCGCGGGCTGACCGGCACGCCCATGCGCAGGATGGAACGCGCGAACAGTTCATTGGCGGAGGCGGAGCCGGAGCCGTTGACGTTGGCGAACTTGACGACAAAATCGTTGATGGCGCTGATTTGATTCATGACGGGTCCGTGATCAGGCGGCTTTGCGTTGGGGTTTGCGGCATCCGGGGCCGGCGTGGGTCATCTGCACGAGGTATTTCTGCATGTCCCAGGCGCCCGTCGGGCAGCGCTCGGCGCAGAGGCCGCAGTGCAGGCAGACATCCTCGTCCTTGGCCATGATGCGTCCGGTCATGCGCAGCGGCTCGGAGGTGTACAGCCCCTGGTCGGCATGCAGCGTGGGCGCGGTCAGGCGCTCGCGCACTTCGGCTTCTTCGCCGTCCGGCGTGAAGGTGATGCAGTCCATCGGGCAGATGTCGACGCAGGCGTCGCACTCGATGCACAGCTTCGGCGCGAACACCGTCTGCACATCACAGTTCAGGCAGCGCTGTGCTTCGGCGAAGCCGGACTTCGGGTCGAAACCGAGTTCGACTTCAACCTTGATGTTCTTCAGCGTCAGCTTCTGGTCCTGCCAGGGCACCTTGTGGCGCATCGCGGCCGAGACGTCGTTATCGTAGCTCCACTCGTGGATGCCCATTTTCTGCGACATCACGACGACGGCCGGCAACGGACGGTCTTTCAGTTCTTCGCCGGAGAGCATCTTGTCGATCGACACCGCGGCTTCGTGGCCGTGGGCGACTGCCCAGATGATGTTCTTCGGACCGAAAGCGGCGTCGCCGCCGAAAAACACTTTCGGGTTGGTCGACTGGAAAGTCACCTTGTCGACAACCGGCATATTCCACTTGTCGAATTCAAGGCCGGCATCGCGCTCGATCCAGGGGAAAGCGTTTTCCTGGCCGATCGCGACCAGCACATCGTCGCATTCAACAAACTGGTCGGGTTCACCGGTGGGCACCAGATTGCGGCGGCCCTTGGCGTCGTATTCCGCCTTGACCTTTTCGAAGGTCATGCCGACCAGCTTGCCGTTTTCGACTGTGCAGGACTTCGGCACCATGAAGTTGAGGATGGGGATGCCTTCTTCGATGGCATCTTCCTTCTCCCAGGGGCTGGCTTTCATTTCTTCGTAGCCGGAACGCACGATGACCTTGACGTCTTCGCCGCCGAGGCGTTTTGCCGAACGGCAGCAGTCCATTGCGGTGTTGCCGCCGCCAAGCACGATCACTTTCTTGCCGATCTTGTCGATGTGGCCGAAGGACACGCTGGCCAGCCAGTCGATGCCGAGGTGCACGTTTTTCGCCGCTTCGGCACGACCGGGCACATCCAGGTCGCGGCCGCGCGGGGCGCCGGTGCCGACGAATACCGCGTCATAACCTTCAGCGATGATTTTTTTCAGGCTGTCGACGCGCTGGCCGGTGCGCATCGTGATGTTGCCGATGCCGGTGATGTAGCCGACTTCCTCGTCGATCACGGCTTCCGGTAGACGGAAACGCGGTACCTGCGAGCGCATGAAGCCGCCCGCCTTCGGATCGGCTTCATAGACGGTGATGTCATAACCCAGCGGCGCGAGGTCGCGGGCGACGGTCAGTGAAGCCGGGCCGCCGCCGATGCAGGCGATGCGTTTGCCGTTTTTCTGTTTCGGCGCTTTCGGCATGCGTGCTGCGACGTCGTCCTTGTTGTCGGCGGCGACACGCTTGAGGCGGCAAATGGCAACGGGTTCGGCTTTCGGGCCGTCTTCGTGCGATGTCGGCTTGCGCATCTCGACGTTGCCTTCCTCGACACGGCCGCGGCGGCAGGCGGGTTCGCAGGGGCGATCGCAGGTGCGGCCGAGAATGCCGGGGAACACATTCGATTTCCAGTTGACCATGTAGGCATCGTCGTAACGGCCTGCCGCGATCAAGCGGATGTATTCTGGAACGGGCGTGTGGGCCGGGCAGGCCCACTGACAATCGACAACTTTATGGAAGTAATCGGGGTGCGAAATATCAGTCGGCTTCAAAAAAATTCTCCTGCTGCGGTAATCGCCACAATTCTTTGTTTTTATTCGCCTATTTGGACCTCTGGGGGGCGTGCCCAAAAGTGCCGAAAGTCTACCCGTTTGGGAGTGGAAAAAAAAGCGAAAAACAACCCAAAAACATCACCGGGTTGGCGTGGATCCGGCGCGAATAATATCCATGTGCCCGACGCGGTTTGCGTGACCGCGCCGGACGGAGTGGGCCTAGTTGGGGATGCCGCCGATCGCCTTGACCAGTTTGCCGTGCTTTTCGTAATCGGCGCGGATGCGCGCCTGCGCCTGTTCCGGCGTCATGTGCCAGGGTTCGAGCTCCCCGAGTTTGTTGTCCGGCCGGTCGAGCACCTTCTTGATTTCGGCATTCAGGCGGTCAACGATCGGCCGCGGCAGGCCGGCGGGGCCGAGGACTGCCACCCAGCCCCGGTATTCGTAGCCGGGGACGCCGGATTCCGAGACGGTGGGCGCATCGGGAAAGGCTTTCAGCCGGGTGTCCGAGGTGACTGCCAGCAGGCGCAGGCGGTTGCTTTGTAACTGTGTGGACAATGCCGCCGGCGTGCCGGCGATCAATTGCGCCTCCCCCGATACGACCGCGGTTGTGGCCGGCCCGCCGCCCTTGTAAGGCACATGCAGCATTTTGGTATTAGTCATCGAGCCGAGCAGCGCAATGGCCATGTGTGAAAAGCTGCCTGCGCCCGAGGTGGCATAGAGGATCTGGTCCGGCCGCTGCCTTGCCAGCGCAACCAGTTCTTTGGTGGTTTTCACCGGCAACGAGGGGTGGATGGCAAGCAGGCCGGTCTGTGCGACGAGGAAACCCACCGCCGTGAAATCGCGGAAGGTGTCGTAGCCCAGCTTGGGATAGGTATAGGGATTGCTAATGTGGCTCGCCGAATGAACCATCAGCGTGTAGCCGTCCGGTGCGGCGCGCGCGACGGCTTCGGCACCGATGGTACCGGTGGCGCCCGGGCGGTTGTCGATGATGAACTGTTGCCCGGTCTGCTCGCCGACTTTGGCGAATACCAGCCGACCTGCGATATCGGTGAGGCCGCCCGTGGGCCAGGGGATGACCACCCGAACCGGCTTGGATGGGTAACTCTGCGCAACAGCAGCGGGTGCTGCAGCGAGCATGGTGGCTGCTGCAATACAGCCGGCCGCGAGTTTGATGGTCTTCATGTTTTTCCTCCCGGTGATGTTGTTTTTAATGGCTGCGAGGGTGGCGCGCTGCTGTTTCGCCGTCTCCCTCAATTGGCAGAGTACCCATACATTGGGTGCGGTGCATGATGCGCCGTGATGCCGGATCGAAGGCGTCGCGGCGGTGCATCACGCAGCGGTTGTCCCAGATCAGGATGTCGCCGACACGCCACTGGTGGTGCCAGGACAATGTCGGCCCGGCCGCATGCGCCCACAGCGCGTCGAGCAGCGCCTCGGATTCACCGGCGGATACCTCGGTAATTACCGCGTAAGGCCTGCGTCCGAGATACAGCGCGTCGCAGCCGGTATCCGGATGGCGGCGGATGACCGGATGCCGCGGTCCCGGAGTCGTGCGGATGTCTTCCTGACCGGTGTATCCGGGACGCAACTGTCCGCCCGAGGTGTAGCGCAGGTCATGTTTGATGGTCTTGCCGCGGACCGCGCGCAGCAGTTCCGGCGGCAGTGTCTCCAGCGCCGCATACATGTTCGAAAATCCGGTATCGCCGCCCGCCGGCGGGATTTCAAGAGAATGCAGGATGCTGAAGCTCGGCGGAATGTCATTGAAGCAGCTGTCGCTGTGCCACACGGCTTCGCCGTCGCCGAGGCCGCCGATGGCGACGCCGTTTTCCACCACATTGGAAATCACCGCCAGTTCCGGGTATTCGCGGGGTTTCTGCCCCTTGTGGACCGGCGCGGCAGGGCTCAGCTCGCCGAAGCGGCGACCAAAGGCGAGCAGGTCGGGAATACTCAGTGATTGCCCGCGGATGAGCACGACCAGGTGGTCGAGACAGGCACGGTGCAATTCGGCGAATGTGGCGTCGTCAAGTTGCTGCACGATTCCGCAGTCCACCTCGGCGCCGATGATGCCGGCGAACGGGCGCACGGCTGTCCGCGTTTCAAGCAAGGCATTCGGCATTGCTGTTCTCCTCCGCAAAAGGACCGCCGGCGCTGTGCCGAGCCGGTCGCCCCCCGGTTTCAGCAGATCATGATTCCGCAGCCTTCGCGTCCACCACGCGCAGTGCGGGACGTTCCTTCGGCGCGCGCAGTTCGTGCTTGTCGGCGAACAGCAGGCACTGCGGACCGATCTCATCAATGGTATTGCAGCCCAGCAGCGCCATGTTGCGGTGGATTTCGTCGCGATAAATCGCCAGGGCACGTGCCGCGCCCGCCTCGCCGCCGGCGGCCACGCCATACAGCGTCGAACGGCCGACCATCACCGCATTGGCGCCCAGCGCCAGCGCCTTGACCACATCGCTGCCGCGGCGGATGCCGCTGTCCATGAAAATGGTGGTGCGCTTGCCCACCGCATCGACGATTTCCGGCAATACTTCGATCGGCGAGACGATGCCGTCGAGATTGCGGCCGCCGTGGTTGGAGACATCGATGCCGTCGGCACCGTGGTCGACGGCAGTGATCGCATCCTGCGGATCGAGGATGCCCTTGACGATCAGTTTGCCCGGCCAGATCTTGCGCAGCGCATCGAGGTCGTCCCATTTGATCGAATCGGTGCGCAGGCTCGCACGTCCGGGCGGTCCCTTGGTCATTTTCGCCTTGGCGGCCTCGGGGTAGTTGGCATACATCGGCATGCCGGTGGTCATCAGATAGCGCGCCATCACGCCCATCAGCCAGCGCGGATGCGTGGCCATATCCCACATATTGCGGGCGTTGAAGCTGAACGGCAACGTGAAGCCGTTGCGCAGGTTGTATTCACGGTTGCCCGAGGATACGCCGTCGACGGTGACCACCAGGGTCTTGTAGCCGGCCGCCTTGGCGCGGTTGACCAGCTCATGCGACATCGAGCGGTCAGGCCACAGATAGAGCTGGAACCACAGGTCGCCGCCAGCCTCATCTGCGACGCGTTCCATCGCAGTAATCGAACCGGTGGCGAGAGTAAAGGGGATACCTGCGGCGCGTGCAGCCTTGGCCAGCTTGATTTCGCCTTCGTGCCACAGCAGGCCGGCGACCCCGGTCGGTGCGATCACCAGCGGCATCTTGTATTTAGTGCCGAAAATGGTGGTTTCCTGCGTGCGCTTGGAGACATCCACGAAGGTGCGCGTGCGGAAGCGGATGCGGTCGAACACCGCGCGGTTGTTGCGCAGCGCGATTTCGTCTTCGGTGCCGCGGTCGACGAACTCAAAAAAACCTTTCGGCACACGTTTCAGCGCGATGTCGCGCAGATCGAATATGTTGTAGGCCTTCAGGTTGTCGCTCATGGATATTGCTCCTGGGTGATCAGTTGCGTTTGAAGTCGTGCAGGGATTTTGCCAGAGTACCGTCCGCCCGTTTCAGCACGCGCGTCGCTGCCCGGGTATTGCCGAAAGTCGGCACGTATTGCGAATGTTTGCCGGCGCCGCCGGTGACGATGATCACCAGGTCTTCCGGTTTGGCGAACATGCGCACCGGCGCGTCCAGCGGCGCGTCGGCATACTGGGCGGCCAGCTTGCGTCGGAAGCGCCGTTCGATGGTGTCCCTGGAAAACCGCGATAGCGGCATCGTGGCGTGCTCGAACAGCCATTGGCGGACATCGGCCTTGCTCATGCCGTCGTTGGCCACGGTGGCGGCATGTTCGGGACCGAAGGCGAGCAGCGGCTGGCCGGGATAGTAGGGATTGTTCGAACCGGTGATGGTCATCGTGCCGGCAACCATGGTCAGTATGCCTTCGGCATTGAGACTTTCATGGTCGTTGACATTGTGCGGGCCTTCAGCGGCAATGACGGTGACGGCGCTGGATTCACGCGGTAAACCCAGTTCGACATGCAGCGGGTCCCAGGGACTCTGTTCTTCGTTTTCGGCGACGCAAAAGGTGAATTTGGCCGGCGTGCCGGTCGTCGCCATGTCGCCGGTGCCGGGAATCGCGGCGCCGATATTGACCAGCGCCAGTCGCACCGCGCGGCCGATCACGGCATTGGCGCGGAAGTAATTGCCCATTGCGTTCTGCCCGGCGTTGAGGCCTGCTTCTTTTGCCGCCGGACCGTTGAAAATCAGCATCGGCGTGCAGGGATGCGTCGTGGCCTGGGTGCCATAGAGGTTGTACTGCTCGTCAGCCAGCGCTTCCAGCGCCAGCAGCACCAGCGGGAAATGTTCCGGTTTGCAGCCGGCCATGACCGCGTTGGCGGCAATGCGCACCGGCGTCGCAGCACCGAAACGCGGGGGGATGTTCAGTACCGGCTTGTCGAGGTCGCGATCGCAGTAGGCGAGCATGCGTTCGACACGTTCGGCAGTGGGCGGAATGACCGGCAGTCCGTCGCTCCAGCCCTTGCTGCACATCAGTTCAAAGACGGCCTCGGGGTCATCATCGCAGGCGACCAGCGCGCCGGGTTTCTGTTTCAGTGTTTCGAGTAGGCTCATGCCTGCTTTTCCTTGATCGCCTTGATGGCACGGATCAGCTGCGGCAGCGCCACGTCGGCGCGTTCACGTACTTTTTCCATGCTCAGTCCGCCCAGCGGGTGTTTGATTTCCAGCAGCGGCAGATCGGGCACGCCAAACACCTTGGCTTGCGCGCTGCCCAGCTTCATGAACGTATCGGAACAGATCACGGCGGTGATCAGACCGCGCTTTCTCAGTTGCGCCATGTCGTGGACACTCCACGACGTGCACGACCCTCAATCGGCCATGGCACTGACAACGAGGTCGGCCTCCTTCGCGAGTTTGTCGAGTATGTCTTCGGCGGCAGGGCGGCTGGAAGCGGCTTTGCGCGTCATCACCACAGAATCCACCTTGAATTCCTTTTTCACGCCTTCGATGATCATGTTCAGAAGATGATCGGCGTTGCCCTTGGTGTTATCGAGAATGCCGAGGCGGATGCCGGACTCGCCGATGGTGCGGTTGGCGTTCAGCTGCACCGCTTTTTCGATCGGTGCGTCAGGCACTACGAGATAAATCTGACCCATTGTGGTCTCCTGTAAATCGGTTGTCCTTCCGGAAAACAAAGACCTGCGTCTTCCGTATCAGTTGTTGAACTTGATGCCCGCCGCCTTGAACACCGGTGGCCATTTCTGCAGTTCTTTTTTGACGAATTCGGTGAATTGGTCGGGGCCCAGCGCTACCGGATCAAAGCCGCTGGCTTCCATTTGCGCATTGACATCCGGCAGTTTGCTGATGCGCACCATCTCGCCATGCAACCGGTCAATGATGGGGCGCGGTGTCTTGCCCGGCGCCAGCACACCGTAATAACCCTCTACGGCGTAACCGGGCAATCCGGCTTCGGCGACGGTTGGCACCTCGGGCAGGGCTTTCACGCGTGATGCGGATCCAACGGCGATGGCGTGCAGTCGTCCTGATTTGAGGAAGGGGATCGCCGCGCCCGGCGCGGTCATCAGCATGTGCACCTGGCCGCTGACCACGGCGGCAGTCGCATCGCCCGCGCCCTTGTACGGTACATGCACCATCTGGATGCCGGCCATATGCTTAAGCAGTTCGATCGACAGATGGCCGCCGGTCCCGGCGCCCGATGAGGCGTAATTCAGATCACCTGGCCGCGATTTGGCCAGCGCGATCAGCTGTTTCACCGATCTGACGGGCAGTGAGGGATGTACGACCAACACGTTCGGAGAGTAGGCCAGCAGGGTTACTCGTGCGAAATCGTTCAGCGTGTCGTAGGGCAGGCTGGCGTACAGGCTCGGATTGAGCGAATAACCGGTGGCGACGATCAGAATCGTGTAGCCGTCGGGCGGTGCCTTGGCGACGATTTCCGAGCCGACGATGCCGGCCGCACCCGGGCGCAGATCGACGATGACCTGTTGCCCCCAGTTCTGCGTGATCTTGGCGCCGAACAGGCGTGCCAATTGATCGTTGCCGCCGCCGGCCGAGGACGGTACTACCCAGCGGATCGGTTTCGACGGAAAGGTTTGCGCCAGTGATGCGGAAGCGGAAAAAGCCAGCGCCGTGGCGATGGTCAATGCGAACTTCAAGGGATTTCCTTAATGTGGACTTGCGGCGGAGCGCAATATGCGATGCTAACGCCAGCGGGAAAGTGCGGCAACTGCAGAGAAGCGGCAAAGTCAGTGGACGGGACGGTGTCCACAATGCGTTACGGCATCCGGATCAGCGATACAGCCAGTCGGCTACTGCCCGCGTGTAACGCGGCATGATCACGTAAACCAGCAGCCAGACGATGATGCAGGCAACCAGGAAGCGGCTGATGAACAGATTGCCCGGCGGCGGCATTGCCTCGATCGCCGGGCTGCCCCCGGCCGGAATCACCCGTGTCAGCGGGTAAATCGCCGAAAACGTGATCAGGAATTGCTTGAAACGGTTGGACGCGCGCACGCCGGGCGGCGTGAACCAGAAATCCAGTCCGGATTTGATTTCGATGCGGTCGCCGCCTACGAGGATGGGCTCGACATTGCGCACATGGTTGCGGCAGGCATCGGATTCCACCCAAGCCTTCAGATGATCGTAGCAGTCAAAGCGGATGATGATGGTGTACAGCCCGATCGCATCCAGCCGGCGGATTACGTTGGTGCCGAGATGACCGTCATCGCTCGGCTTCGCGGCCGATATCGCGCAGCCACTGCTCATGCTGTTCCCGGTGCCTGGCGCGCATCTTGTACTGGATGATGAAGGTGATGATGCCGTCGGGATTGACGGCCTGTCCGCATGCGAGCCGGGTGTTTATTTCTTCGGTACGTAGAGATCGGTGATCGAGCCCTCGACCATTTCCGCGGCAAAAAACAGCGTTTCCGACAGCGTCGGGTGCGGGTGAATGGTGAGGCCGATGTCGTGCGAGTCGGCGCCCATTTCCAGCGCCAGCACGGCTTCAGCAATCAACTCGCCGGCATTGACGCCGGTTATCGCGGCACCGATCAGGCGGCGCGTTTTTTTGTCGAACAGCGCCTTGGTCATGCCCTCGTCACGGCCGGTAGCCAGTGCGCGGCCGCTGGCGGCCCAAGGGAATACCGCCTTGTCGTATTCGATGCCCTGGGCCTGCGCCTGGGTTTCGGTGAGGCCCATCCAGGCAATTTCCGGATCGGTATAAGCCACTGACGGGATCGTGCGTGCGTCGAAGAAGGCCTTGTGACCGGAAATGACTTCGGCGGCGATCTTGGCTTCGTAAGTGGCTTTGTGCGCGAGCATCGGTTCGCCGCAGACGTCGCCGATGGCGTAGATGTGCGGTACGTTGGTGCGCTGTTGCTTGTCGACCGGGATATAGCCGCGCTCATTCACGGTGACGCCTGCAGCATCCGCCTTGATGTCGCGGCCATTGGGCCGGCGGCCCACCGCCATCAGTGCGGCGTCAAAGGTATCCGTAGTGGTTTTTCCGTCGGGGCCTTCGAAGGTGACCTTGAGGCCGTCCTTCTGCGCTTCGATTTTCGCAACCTTGGTCTTCAGCAGGATTTTTTCGTAGCGCTTCTCGATGCGTTTCGCCAGCGGACGCACTACATCCCGGTCGGCGCCGGGAATCAGGCCGTCCATCAGTTCGACGACGGTAATCTTGCTGCCCAGTGCGTCGTAAACCGTCGCCATTTCCAGGCCGATGATGCCGCCGCCGATGATCAGCATGCGTTTCGGTACCGTCGCCAGTTTCAGTGCGCCCGTCGAATCAATGATGCGCGGATCGTCGTAGGGGAATCCCGGAATTTTTGCGACCGAAGAGCCGGCGGCGATGATGCAGCTGTCGAAAGAAACGGTCTTCATCCCGTCAGCGGTTTCCACGCGGATCGTGTTGGATGAGGCGAATTCGCCGCGACCGGTGATGACCTGCACCTTGCGCTGCTTGGCGAGGCCCGACAGGCCCTTGGTCAGCTTGCCCAGCACGCCGTCTTTCCAGGCGCGCAGTTTGTCGATTTCGATTTTCGGTTTGCCGAAAGTGATGCCGGCATGCGCGGCTTCATCGGCTTCGGTGATGACCTTGGCCATGTGCAGCAGCGCTTTCGACGGAATGCAGCCGACGTTGAGGCAGACGCCACCCAGGGTCGGGTAACGTTCGATCAGCACGACCTTCTTGCCGAGGTCGGCAGCGCGGAAGGCTGCGGTGTAGCCGCCGGGACCGGCGCCGAGTACGACGACTTCGGCATGGATGTCGGCCTTGATGTCGGATTTCGGTGTTGCTGCGGGCGTGGTTGCAGCCGGCGTAGCGGGCTTTGCCGCCGCTGGCGTAGGAGCCGCTGCAGGCGCAGCAGCGCCGGAGGATTCTAGCGTCAGGATCAGCGTGCCCATCGACACCTTGTCGCCGGGTTTGAGGCTGATCGCTTTGACTACGCCGGCTGACGGAGCCGGGATGTCCATCGTTGCCTTGTCGGACTCCAGCGTGACCAGCGGATCTTCCTTGTTCACGGTATCGCCGGGTTTCACCAGCACTTCGATGACCGGGATGCTCTTGAAATCACCGATATCCGGGACTTTGACTTCGACCGTTTGGCTCATGTCTAAAACTCTTTTAAAAACAGATATTTATGTTTCTCGCCGGGGGCACTGGAATCAGCTGCGGATCTGGCCGTCCCCGAACACGACGTATTTCAGCGAAGTCAGTCCTTCGAGGCCCACCGGACCGCGCGCGTGGATCTTGTCGGTGGAAATGCCGATCTCCGCGCCAAGGCCGTACTCGTAACCGTCGGCGAAACGCGTCGAGGCATTGACCATCACCGAACTGGAGTCGACTTCGCGCAGGAAACGCCGCGCGCGCGTGATGTCTTCGGTGACGATGGCGTCGGTATGCTGCGAACCGTAGCGAGCGATGTGATCAATCGCCGCATCCAGTCCGTCGACGATGCGAATCGACAGGATCGCGTCGAGGTATTCGGTGTGCCAGTCTTCTTCGGTCGCGGCTTTCATGCCGGATACGATGGCGCGTGCGGCATCATCGCCGCGCAATTCAATCTTCTTGTCGGCGTAAATCTTGCACAGCGGCGGCAGGATTTTGGCCGCGATGTCGCGCGCGACGAGCAGCGTTTCCATGGTGTTGCAGGTACCGAGGCGCTGGGTCTTGGCGTTGTCGGCGATACGCAGCGCCTTGTCGAAATCGGCTTTGTCATCGATATAGACATGGCAGACGCCGTGCAGGTGCTTGATCATCGGAATGCGCGATTCGCGCATCAACCGTTCGATCAGGCTCTTGCCGCCGCGCGGCACAATGACATCGACGTAGTCCTGCATCGTGATCAGTTCACCCACGGCAGCACGATCCGCCGTCGAAACGACCTGCACTGCGGTTTCCGGCAGGCCTGCCGCTTTCAAGCCGGTCTGCACGCAGGCGGCGATGGCCTGATTGGAATGCAGTGCTTCCGAGCCGCCGCGCAGGATCGCGGCATTGCCGGATTTCAGGCACAGCCCTGCTGCATCCGCCGTCACGTTCGGACGCGATTCGTAAATGATGCCGATGACGCCCAGCGGCACACGCATCTGTCCGACCTGGATGCCGGACGGGCGGTATTTGAGTCCACTGATCTCACCGATCGGATCCGGCAACGCGGCGATCTGGCGCAGGCCATCGGCCATCGAGGCGATGGTTTTGGAGGTCAGCGTCAGCCGGTCGACGGATGCCGCATCAAGGCCCTTGGTTTTGGCGGCTTCGACATCGCGGGCGTTTTCGCGCAACAGCGTTGCTGCCGACCGCTCAATCGCATCGGCCATGGCCAGCAGCGCCCTGTTTTTGGCGCCGGTATCGGCGATCGCCATCGCGCGTGAAGCGGCGCGGGCTGCCTTGCCGACACCGGTCATATAGGTTTGTACGTCCATGAGACGGATTCTAGCAGGTGAGGGAGGGCTTTAATGCTCGCCGGACTGCGCCCGGCGAAGTTGCAACTGGCCTATGAAATCAAATCAGAAAAGCGCCGGATGTGCTGCAAACGCTGCCGGCGAAGTCCGGCGCGGCGCATGCGCCTTCACCGTG
>Ga0222713_10000730_pt1 | contig 37124 bp, 46 predicted proteins | sample C33_649DmetaG_FD_165061 | JGI IMG/M metagenome (GOLD analysis project Ga0222713, IMG submission 165061) | Estuarine water microbial communities from San Francisco Bay, California, United States - C33_649D | ecosystem: Environmental > Aquatic > Marine > Unclassified | place: USA: California... | reverse complement strand
GCGATTTGCGCTCCGTGCTGGGACGGCGTTCAGGCGATGGTCACCAAGCCTAGCGTCAAATACCGTGTGGACACGATCGATGGAAGGAAGCTGAAGTGAAGCCATTGCTCCGTGTCCTAGGTTACCTTGCCCTTTGCCTCCTTTTCACTTTGCTCCTCCTCCTTTCGGCCCTAGCCGGCAACTAACATAGAAGTCCCCACCAGACCCCGTAGGTTGACGCCTGCGGGGTTTTTTGTTGCCCATAGGGTACCGCCCGCCCGCCCGCTTGTCCTTCCTAGTCCGGTCGCTTGTCACTGGTCACTTTCGATTTAACACTTCGCCAGGTTGACCCCCCCCTAGGACATCCAATGTCCCACCCCTCTATTTACATAGAACCCCGAGGTACGACACCCCATGTCCCACCCCGTTACACCCCGCCCGATCATCCCGAAATCTGTTTCGGGATCATCCCCGCGCCCCGCGAATAGATGGTGCGGTATTCCGGATCCCCCATACGCCATACGGATTTCAGAAATCCGAAATCAGAATTCGGAAACCGGGGTACAGGAAATCTTCATGGTGCGGTATTTTCCCTCTTGACCACGAGGGAGATGGTGCGGTAGGTGTAGCGCCTATGAGCGACATTGTAACTGAAACCATCCAGCAGCGCGGAACCGTATACGGAGAACCGCACCACAGTCATCGTAATATCGGTCTGGCGTGGACCGGACTTATCCAGCAACACTTCGGTATCACACTACCCGCTCCGCTTCCTCCTCATCTGGTGGAACTGATGATGGCCAGCTTCAAGCTCCAGAGATCGGCCCGAGTCTTCCACGCGGACAACTACGTCGATCTCCGAGCCTACGCCAAGTTTGCCGAACACGCTCAATCCCACCCTGGCGAACCATACCCAGAGTAGTAGTAGGCCAATCACCCCCATCTCCCCCCTCCAAGCGACCCCCGGACCCCCATCCGGGGCTTTTCGTTTCTAAGCGTCCGATACCCCCGGAATGAACGCGCATTCACTTCGACCCCTCCGACGCGCTGGCGACCCCTTTCCGCTCCAGCAATCGCCATCCTCCCCTCGCTTCCAAACTGGTACTTCGCAATCAGTGGGGGGTCATCGAAAAATGCCGCCGCCGCGGGGGGCGTCAGTCCCCCAGAGCGTAGCGGCGATGCATTTTTCGACTCCCTTTTAAGGGAGTGAAATACTCCCTTTTAGGGGAGATAGCGGGAGGGTATGCTAACTTTCTGGTGAGCGTGTTCGGATTTCACTCTTATTATTTTGACACCGGGTTTTGGGATGAGTTATCTTTGGTTCCCATGAGTTACTTAGACAACGGTTCCACCCTCCGCGCAACGTTCCGGTTGATGCCCCCGATGAGGCATGACATCGACCCTGCCAAGTCGGAGGTTTTGGCCCACATAATGGAGAGCATGAACTCGGATCTTGGCCGCTCGATCCGGGCGTTCAATTCGATGCGGAATATCAAGAGCGGGGTATTGGTGTTTGATCGTATCAATCGCCAGTGGCGTGGGTGTGATTGGATGCCGCCCGAGGAGAAGGACAAGATTGCCTTGCTGAGTGCTGCGATACTGGAGTTGAAGCGTGACCTTGCTGCGCTGAAAAGCGAGGTACGCAAGAAGCTGGCTGGTAGCGTGAGGAGGAGGTCCGGTGGCAGGGCGCAGCCTGAACCGCAGCCTGAAGATGAGGACGTTGATCCCGATGTCATCGAGATACAGAAAAGGGCCACCGAAGCCCGTGAGGCTATGAAGATGGCCCGCGCTACAATCGAGAAGGATGAATGGTTGAAGGCTATGCTCGCCGCCCTCGACGAGGATAAGAAGGCTTCTTCTCCTTCTTCAGTTCCGCCCCAGTGAACGCGAGGGGGTTGCACTCCTCCCACTGGATTCCGGTGGCTGAGTGCTGAAGGTTGAGAATAGGGGAAGGGAGTCCGATCCTCCCGCCCCGCTTGCAGAAGGCTAACTGGAAGCGTCTAGGCTTTGATTGGCCTACTTCATGGAGAACGGCTATCTCCCGCGCCCAGTTGGCGAGTTCGCTGGATCCGAACCCTGAGTGGGCCAGTTCCATGGTGGTGAGTGGTTCGCCGCCATCCTTGCGCTGGGGCTTGGCGACATGGTGCATCCAGATCCAAGCGACCTTTGTCTCGTGGAGGATTGGCTGGAGCTTGTTGCGAAGGAACACGCTGACCTCGGACTGATCGCTCAGGTCGCCCCCGAAGTAGGAGAACAGGGGATCGGCGATGATGAGATCGAGCTTGGACTTGTGGATGAAGCGGCGGGCGTAGGCCAAGAACTGCTCGCCGGTGCGGACGGTCTCGGTTCGGAACTCCAGGTTGGAGTGAAGCTGGCGCATCTGCTCAATACTGACGCGCTTGTTAATCACCCCGCGGAAGGCTTCGGAGAGATCACCGCGATCGTTCTCGGCTTGGATGACTCCGATCTTCAACGGCTTGATCGGCGCGATGCCAAAGAAGTCGAGGCCGAGGCACCACTGGGTGATGATCTGCATCATAAGGCTGGACTTCCCGATGCCGGTACCGCCGCTGATGATCATGGAGGAGCCGCGGGTGATCCATCGATTGCCGATGAGGTTGTCCGGATCATTGGCCGGATCGAAGTCTAGGAGGTCTTTGACGGTGACGATGGTGGACTGATCATCATCGGTCTCGCGGTTGGTGAGCCAATCCTCCCAGGATGCGGCACCGAGGCTGGTGGCCAGCAGCCGTTGCTGGGATGTCGGGCTGCGCCATGCGCCGGGGAGGCGGGAGTAGCGCGACGGGTTCTTGTTCTTGGCATCGATGCCGGGGATGGCGGCGTAGATGAGATCCCGGCGGGCGTCCCATTCCTTGCGGGATGGAGCATCGACCCGTACCCAGCCGTGGATGGACTTGCCACCGGAGTCGATGAGAACGGTGATGGGTAGGCCAGAGTCCCGGAGGCGTTGTTCCTGCTCGGCCTTGGGTAGATCATCGAACTCGACGAGGACATGGCGGTACGCGCTGACATCGTTGTCGCTGCCGCTGTAGAGGTTGGGCTTGAAGGGGTTGATGCGGACGAAGATCCCCTCGCGCTCGGGTGAGAGGATGCGGGACTGTGGATCATCGAAGCGGTTGAGCCATTCCTCGATGGTGATGAAGGAGCCGGCACTGACTGGCCTACCCTCCTCGACGGCGTCGCAGATGCAGACGACCTCGGTCGCGGCGAACGCGGTCTGCATGAACCGCCGGAACTCGCTGGCTTGGGGATCGGGAGCGACGGGGCTGAGCGATGGAACGGGCACCGGGGCATCGGCCACCGGCTTCTTGAATGTCACCCTGCTGATGTCGAATGACCCGGAGGGTGATGATCCCCCGGCTTCGAGCAGATGGCCCCTAGGCTTATTGTGAGCGCGGGACGAGGCTTCCCGGAGCTTGTAGGCCAGCTCTGTGGCCTTCCACGGTGGCTGGCAGGATTTGTTCCAGTCTTCGAGGAGCGTGAGGCTATCCACATGGGAGAGGCCGAAGCCGTGGACGAGACCGACTGCGGCGGTGTAGGTGGCGTTGTGACCACCGGATCCGGAGATGGCTGGAGGAACCTTGGAAAGCCAAAGGCTCGCTCGTTGGAGCGTTGTCATGTCGTTGATTCGTTGCTTGTTACGGGGTTGTCAGGATTCTGGCCAGATCATGCTGAGAGGATCTGGTGGTTGGGGACCGGTTGGTGATGGCACCCAGGTCTCGGCTTCGGTCTTGGCCGGGAAGGATATCCATCCGCGTTTGACGCCGGTGGCAATGATACTGGCCGACTCCTCGATGAGCCGGCGGTTCTCGTCGGTGATGCTTGTTCGTTCCTCTTCGGTGATGGGGCTGGGTTTCTTGTTATTGAGCAGGCGTGATTCGTACCAGGGTTGTTCGTGTCGTGGGGTCTTCATGTGGGGAGGACTCGCGCCAGGATACAATTGCAGTAGGTACCCTTGGTTTTTGCGTTACATCGAGGGTGATGCATAGGGCTAGCGAGGATGTGTGCTGTGAGGTCGCTCGTGAGCTGGACCAGCTCAAGGAGACGTTGAGAGGCTTCTGCACAGAGCGCATTGGGGATTCCATCGGGTGTATCGAGTTCGGATGACAGGATATTGAGCGCGTTGACTAGATCGTGTGTTGAGGACTGGTGCATGTTATTTTTGTTTGTGGACTATGATTCCGTTGCCCTTCTCGTCGGTGAGTTCGACTGATCGAACGTCTTCGAGGCGGGCCAGTGTCTTGATCATCTCGATGGGATCGTCGGCGTGAGTGACGCAGGTGAGATGGATATCCCCGTCGCCGTGGATCAGTTTGAGATCCTGCTTGGTACGATCCCTTGTAATGCGGATGGTCCGCCCCGAGGAGAGACGGACCACCTTGATTGATTCTACGAGTGGGTATTGGTGACGGGAGGTCATGTTTTGAGTCCGCAGTGAGGACATTTCCGATCGGGAAGTGATTCAAGTGGTTTGACATCGAGCCACTGGCATAGGTCGTTGTAGGACTTGCGACCGAAGTTGGCCCACTTGAGCGGAGCGATCCCCCCGGATAGAACCGCCTTGCGAGCGTCCTCCTTGCATTTGAATTCAAGTCTGTCCATCAGCTTGGCGTTACGAACGCTGAGTCCGAAGGTCCACTTAGACCGATCCAGATCACGCTGGCGACCGGCTTGGATGATCTGATAGACGCGCTGCTTGGACATCTTGAGGTGTTCACCGATGAGCCGGTAGGTGAGACCTTCACTCCGTAGTTTGACAACCGTGTCGATTGAATCGCTGAGTTTCATGTAGTTGGGTTTGAGCAGGACGTTGTGCTTCCTGCTCTTCTTCTTCTTGCTGATGACTGGCTGTTCTACCGGAGCGGTATCTGTATTGCTCGGTACCGCTTCTGTGCTTTGTGGCACTGGACACACAGGCCGTGTTGGATTGTGCATCCGCATCCCAAGCAATCGGCCAATTCGTGACATAACTGTTTCCATCGTTGTAGTTCCTCTATTGTTGTTTGTTGTTTTTGTTGTTCCTGATGTTCCATACGCATGACAGTGAGATACCGTACTTCTTGGACAGTTCTGGGTAAGTGCGTGACTTGTCCTCCTTGAGGATGGCATCTCGGATCTCGGTTGGAACAGCCGGCCACCGCCGGTTGATCCGAGGGCTCGGATCCTTGAACGGAGTGACGTGGCCGACCATGCGTGACATGGATTCCTTGGTCAACCCTAATTGTTGCAGTATCGTCATTTTTCTCTTCTATTCACAGGCTATCCGAGTGCTTTCTTGAGGTCGATGAGGGTGCAGTTGTCCCCATCGGCCAGGTGTCGGTTGTCGTCGAGGGTCTTCCGGATGGCTGATTCCAGGTGCTTGATCCGTTCCTTGGCCTCCTCCAATTCCTTCCAAGTCTTGACGGCGTCGATGGTTCTCATTTCTTCGATGGTCATGGTTTCTCACTCAGCTCTTTGATGATCTTGGTCCTAGCTCGCCCCTTCGCTTTGACGATGAGTTGCAGGATGCAGATTGGATTTACGGTTGAAACGTGTTGCCAGTATGGTCTGGCTGCGTCGAGTTCCCGTGCGCGGTCGATATCCACCACCAGCACCTCGCTGGTCATCTTGTGCCGGTAGACGAACGCGACGTTCACGGCTTCACCTCCTGCTCCTGCCACAGCAGCAGATCCGCTCGCATGGCGTCGTTCTCACGCTCTAGTTGAGTGATGCGGTCGTTCAATTTCTTAATCTCGTTAGCTGCTGCGTCCATCATTATTGCGCGGTTGAACCATCCCACTTCTCGAAGTGACTGAGCGTCATTTCGTAGTTGTTCTTCGAGACTCACGGCTTGGCCTCCTTCTTTCTGCACTTGTGGAAGAACGGGAACATGAATCGACTAATCCAACCGATCAGTTCTCCGCATTTCTGGCAGCAATAGCTTGGGTGCTTCACGGCTTGGCCTCCTTGGCTTTGGTCCACACCTTAACTCGGTCTGGATAGTATGAGTTCTCAATCGCTCTATCCCCCGCCTCCTCCAGCCGCTTGATGCGCTGCTTCGCTTCCTCTGCTCCTTCGTAGAGTTGCGCTACTTTTGCAGTCAGTCGCTCAATCTCGACGTGCGCTGCGTTGAGTTCGCGTTCCATCTTAGAACATTCGGAAGCCAGTTCCGCAATTAATCCAGAATCGCCCGTGTCCCTTGCAATCACTGCATCCGTCCTCGGCGTCTCACCGACCATTTTGTTGGTGTCACCAAGATGGTTCATTTCGCCTCCTCCACGACCCCACACGGGAGCCACGTTTTACCGCCGTCGGTGCTGTGTTCGCGTTCGTCTAGCCACATATCTCGGTCAGCTTGGTTTGATGTCCATGCGAGGATGCTTCGGTCATGCAACGCTCTTTTGTACCGTATCCACGCCCCCAGCGGAACCTCATCCGCAGTCCACGGGCGGTAAGTCGGATCAGGAATCACGCAGTAGTCCTTCTGCTCCCAGTTCCATGTTGGAACATACAGGATGCCCAACAGAGGCTCTGTGGACCTCCTAGGACGAGTTCCAATTTTCTTACCGTTTGCGTATGCAATCATCACGTTTGCAGCTTCCAACACTTCTTGTTTAGTCATTTGTTCTCCTTTGCTTTGGCCCACAGTTCAGCGGTTTGTTGAGTAGCAAAAGGTTCCATCATGTCTCCTGCCGCTATGAGCATTTTGATTCTGTCGTTTGATCTGTTCAGTTCGTTCTTAAGTTTTCCAATCGCATGATGCGTGTGCTTCACGTTGACTTCGTTTTCCAACTCAATGATTCGCTTGCGAGCTTCAAGGAGTTGACCTTGAAAGCTGTTGTTGTCGTGTTTCTCGGCAATGTTTCTCCAGTAACAGACATCACACAGGTCTTCTCCAGAGCCGTCACGTCCATGACAATGGTGATTGATTGCGTAAGAATGGCAGCGTTTACAATTCACGAATTCACCTCCACTTCCTTCCCATCCACATACGCCTGCATTACTCGGATGGCTTCTTTGGTTTGTTCGATGTTCATTTTGATTCCTTTCGATTGAGGTATTCACCAATTGCTTCGTCTGCTACTCCCTGAGTTCTGTATCCGTTTTTGACTGCGTATGCCTTTAACTGAGCATGTACATCTGGTGACACTAATACATGTTTAACTAGCTCACGCTTTCGTTTGGGTTTGCTTGTATCTTTTGTTCCTGTTCCAATAGGTGATTTCATATTTCTTTAATTTCTTCGCTGCACGATATATTTCCCCGGCTTGGCTTCTGGTCATCTGGTACACCCCGGTACCATCGTTGATCAATCGCTTGGCATGCTGGCTCATCGACCGCCTCCAGTTGCGTAGTGAAGAACCAGCAGGGCGTCGCAGTTCTTAAGGGTAACATCCAGATGAGGGTACAGTTCCTGGGCCTTCGCCTTCAGTTTGCGCTTCCACTCCGCGGAGTTGGCGCAGGAGCGTTTGCCACCCAGTCCGAGAGGATCCTGCCAGACCTTGGGCTCAACTCGATGGAGAGCGTAGCCAAGAGAGTAGGCCAGTCCTTGGACGATGCCGTAGTTCTCATGGAGGGTTGCGACGCTGGATGATGGTGTCAGCTTGGATACAAACTTCGGCACCTTCTCGATCCACAGATGGGAGTCGGCCACTTTGAATCCGCTGAGCAGTTGGTGCATGTCGGGCAGAGACTCTGGCATTGCGAACAGGAGGATCCCGTCCTTGGTGTGGATTGCGAACCCGCCGTTCACGCCTGGGTCACAGGCTACGATTGTTTTGTTTGTCATTGGTTTGCTGTGATTTGATGGTGAGAGAATGGCCTACATAGATCCCGGCGATCACGCAGAGGGGCAGGAGGATGGCCATGCCCATGATGGTCAGGGCGGTGTTCATTGGATCGAGCAGCCAAGTTCCTTGTAGCATTTGATTCGCTTGTTGGCGTGAGCCTGAGCGAGCGGGTGGAAGGTATCCTTGAAGTCGTGGATGTATGCTCGGTCCTTACCTGGTGACCGCCGCAGCGCACGGCTGGCCCGCTGGATCGTTTTCTGTGCGCTCCGACCTCCGGAGACCATTACTAGCGTCTCGACGTTGGGAAGGTCGAGTCCCTCATCGGCCAGCGAGGTGGCGATCATGGTCTTGATGTTGCCGGCCTTGAATTCCTCCATCGCCTCGCGCCGCGCCTTCTTGGCCATCTTGGAGTAGACGAGTACGGCGTCGCCGATCGCTTTCGCGTATTCCTCCCCGAGGGTCACGCGGGGTACCAGGACGAGTGTGGGTGAGTGACCGCCGCAGTTTGCGAACATGATCGCCGCGCCATTGCGTTGCTTGTTGCCGACGATACCGATCTCGGTGATCGCTTCCCAAGCGCACATGGCTCGGAGTTCCGGCTGACTGATCCGCATGTACCGCTTGCGCTCGGTGAAGAGCTTCTCGATGTAGTCATCGATCTTCCGCTGGATCAGGAAGTCGGTGGCCGAACTCATGTACACGGTCGCGTGGGCCAGAACATTGCCCAGTTCCTCGCGCTTGATCTCGAACTGGGTATTGCGGAAGAGCTTACGCAGGATCTCGTTGCGCTCGGAATCATCGGACCAAGGGGTGGCATCGAAGCCGAAGCGCAGGCCATTACAGGACTCGATGATCCTGCGCCACGAATCGGCAGGCGCATGTTTGGCCTCATCCACGATGATCAGTTTCTTGCGTGAGAAATCTACCGACTCATGGGGGCAACGAACCTCGACGCGGGAGGTATCGACGCCCACAGCTTCGAGCGAAGCGATCGCCTGCTGACAGGTCTCGCGGGTAGGAGCGAGCCATCCGAAGGTCCACTCTGGCCATTGGCAATAGTGCTTGATGATGGATGAGGCGATGACTGTCTTGCCGCATCCAGCAGGGGCGATGATGAGTCCATCGCCCTGATTGGCCCACTCGACTGCTCGTTGTTGGTAGGGACGAAGCAGAAAGGCTTGCGTCGAAACGATTTCGGGATGATTCTTGGTCTGCATAGCGTGTCGTTGCGCTCTGTATTGTTTGTTACGGACTCGTTGTCACCCCCCGGAGCTTGCACTCTCCGGGGGGCTTTCGTTTCAGGGTTTAGATGTCATCGACATCCACCGGCACCTTCTTCATGCGTTTCACGCGGAGCGTAACCTGTTCGGCTCCGTTCTTGTCAGTGTACTTCTCCTCTTCGATGACGACCACCAACTGGAGTCCAACGAACCCCTGAAGGAAGCGGAAGAACGCGCCACCGATGGAGAAGTCGAACTCATCACCATCGCTGATGTTCGCCTCGGTGGCAGCGATGAGGGCCTGAAGCCGCCACATCATGGTCTCCTTGAGAACGAAGCGGTCGCTGATGACCTCTCCGTTGCCGCCCTTGTAGCGCAGGGTGCAGACGGGGTTCCCGTTCTTGTCGAGGTTGTCATCCTTGCAGGAGTTGACGGTGACGATGTATTCGCCGGGGCTGGCGAACGGCTTAACTTCGGCTTGTGAACGATCGACTGTGAATTTCATGGTGTTGTGTGTTGTTTGTTATTCGGACTGACGAGCCGCCCACGCGGGCAGCGAGAGTGTTTGAGTTGTGGATGGGTAGCAGGGCCAAGAGTTGAGTTCCTGGCATTCGATGAAGGCCTTGAGTTGTTCATCGATGATGGAGTTTCCAAGATCGATGGCCTGCTGATCAAGCTCGTAGCAAGCGACGCCGAAGGGAGCCTCCTTCTCGACGGCGATGAAGATGAACCGGTTGATGCCGGTGATGCGCTGGTACCAAGCGGCTTGGACATGGTAGCGGAACTGAGCGCAGGACTTAGCGAACGCGCTTGGAGACGCATCCTGCGTGGTCTTGAGGTCGATGATGTAGTCCTTTCCGAGACCATCGATGCGAGCTTTGACCTCGATGCCGGACCAATCGGCGAAGTAGCTGACCTCGGCTTTGATTCCATCCAGTAGGCCAGAAGCAGCGGGATGGGCGTGAACTGCGGCGGCGACACCGGTGATGCTCTCCCACTGGTCTGGTGTGAGCGGAGTGAACCCGTTGTCGATGATCAGTTGGTAGTCCTCCTTACCCTGCTTACCGCGGCGATCTCCGGTGAACTGCTTGTAGGTCAGGATGAACCGCTCCGGTTCTAGGACAGCGCAGTGAGCGGCGGAACCGAACTCCAGCGCGGGGCTGGTCTCGGGCTTTGTCCAGCCATCCTGCCAAGCGCGGAAGTGAGCGGGCGACTTGCGAAACTGGTCGAGGCCGGACTTAGAGAGTGCCTTCTCCGCGTGGTAATCCGCGGCGGGCATGTCGTACATGATATCAAGCATTGGTCACCTCCGTGGTGGCGATCTCAGGGGTGACGATCACGGCCAGCTTACCAAGGATCAGGTCGGGCTTGGCGATGTACTTGGAGGCATGAGCATCGGTGAGATCGCGGAAGGTCTGGCCATCCTGAATGCGCCCGGCCTTGATGAGCAGGGCGTTGACCTCTTCCTCGCGATCCTCGAACAGGGCCTCGAGCTTGGCGGTGATGTCGAAGCTCTTGGTGGGAGCGGCGGCAACCTCGGTGATGGCAGGCTGGAAGTCCTCGGTCTCCTCCGGGGTGTAGATGCCGGCCACAACCTCGGGAGCGAGCATGCGAACCGCTTTGCTGATGCACCGAGCGCGGAGCATAGCAGATGGATCCTTGGCCCACCCAGAGCCGGGTTTGGCGGGGAGCAGGCCAGCGAGCTTGGCATCCTCGGTGGTAAATGAGATCTCGCAGGAGTTCCCGTCGTAGGTCCACAGGGCGATGGCGGCGCGGCTATCGAACTGCTTCCAGAGAACCTTGCCACCGCGGGCACGGTATCCGGCGAGCATGGCATCGGAGCGCATGGAAAGAGAGCCACCGATGATGTGGTACTCGCGCTTGAAGTCGAATGGGGTCTTTTTCTCGGCGGCGCACTGCCACGCGATGAGTTTACCTTGTTCGACCTTGGTGCATCCCAGCATGCCGCTGGAAGCAATCCACTCGCCCATCTTTTCGATGGCGGTGATGGGGTCCGAGATCTTGTCGTACATCTCGGATGATGGCTGTTGCGTTGTCGTTGCGATTGCGTTCATGGATTTTGTTGCCGTAGCATTTCTTCGATTACGTCGGAGCGGACACGGATCGTGCGCTTGGTGGCCTTCATGGCCGGTAGCTTACCTCCCCGGATCCAGCGACGAACGGTCTCGGGATGAGTCCCGAGAGCCGTTGCGATCTCTTTGATTGTCAGGAGTTTCACGCTCACGTCGTCGAAAGTAGAGACGTGCCGCAAAACGTGCAAGAGAATTCTTGCGAATTTTATTCGGACGGCTGCTGGAAGCCCCGGCGAGCGGCGAGCGGAGTGAGGGTTTGGCCCGACTGGATCAGCTCTCGAACGAACTGTTTCTTGGCCATGAGTAGGCCATCGTCATAGGCGCGTTGGAGGAGCTTGAGCTTTCGCTCGTCACCGCCCTGCTGGAAACGGGATTTCATAAACTCCTGTTCCGCCCGCAGCCGGCGATAATTCCCAACGAGTTCGGTGTAGCGATCGTACTGCTCAGGCGACATCCGATCGTAGGTCTTCTGCTTCCAAGTCAGGCTGGGGCTTGGCACCGATGGGATTGCGCTGTTGTCAGCGGTCCTTCGCCAGATCGAGTAGATCGAGGTGTTGAGCGGATCCGCATCGATGTCACGAGCCTTCCAGGCATTGAAGAACTGGTACACCCAAGGGTTGCTACCCTTCGGTGTCTGCTCCACGGCAGAACCCCAGAGATCCCGGCGCACCGGCATGGCGTTTGGATCCTTTGCACCAGGGATAGCTAACCCTAGGGCGGCGTATCGCTGGTTAAGTTCATCGACTGTGTCCTTGATGAAGCTCTGGCCACCGATTACAGGGAGCTTATCGCGTTCGGCGCGGCGAACGGCACCGAGGATGGCTGGAGCCACAGGAGACGCCGCGGTGACCGCCATACTCTTGAGCCAGCGATCCATCGAGTTGGTGGATTCCTGAGAGAGGAGCTTGATGAAATCGCTGGTTCCCTTGAGAAACTGCTGCTCCATCACGAAGTTAAGACCAGAGGTTGGTACTGCTTTGAACAGCGAGGTTGCGATCTCTTCATTGCTGCGGCCCCGCTCCAATTGGCGCAAAGAAGTGCCGGCCATGATGCCCAATGCACCCGCGGTTCCGAGCGAGGAGAGATCGACCACGGTATCTCCGCCTTGGAACTTCGGATCCTTACCGTTTACCAGTCGAGTAAGAGCCGAAAGGTTGATCGTACCCGGAGGCATGACGCCACCAGCTTTGGCCAATTCACGAGCTTTATTGGTCTCACCAGCCGTATCGAGGTTTGGGGTAATGATTCCCTTGCTGTAGAGATAACCGAACGCTGTGGTGACCATTGCTCCAACGGCAATTCGAGAGGCAGCAATGTTGCGTTCACGAGTGGTCATCTTGCCCCAATCATTTATTAGAGCCCCGGCAGGCGTGAACTGAAGAGCCTCTGCGGCTACGTTGATCGGGGTCTTTTGGAACAGCGAGATCAGGCGGTATGGGATGTAAGCTGAAGACCCAATTTCATTCTTTATGAACCGATTGATTCCGGCCACAGCCTTGGTGGCTTTGTTGTCCTGCTGGAAGATAGCCTTCAGGGACTCGGTCTCGATCGTCGCAAGATCATCCTCGGTAAATCCACGGCGACCACGTTGAGCTTCTGCATCAGTCACGAACGCGAGCTTGGGATCGCGCACGGCGATCTGAATCTGACCTTCTGACAGTCCCTTCGCTCGACCGATCTCACCGATGATGCGAGCGCGTTCAGCCTGCCGGAACGGGATATCAGTGGCCTGAGTCAGGCGCAGCATGATGTCGGGAAGGATGCCTATCGTCGCCTCGGTCAGGTTCCGAGGAGACAACGCGGATCCAATCTTGCCAGCAGCCATGTCCTCAGCGATCCGCCGCCATGCTCGTTGGAAGTTGAGCGGATTACCGATGTCGGTTCCAGGTTCATACGGCATCGCATTGGAACCCTTAAGAACGGTTTTCATAGCGACTGGGAGCGACTTGTAGATCGCGTTAATTCGATCAATGGTTCGAGCGCGGATGTTGAACGAGTTGTTCTTGTCCTTCGAGAACGTCGCATCGATGGCTGCGGCACCAACGTCGCCAATTTCCCGCAGTGGGTAGTTGATCGCGTTGCCTACCACGTTGCGGATAATGGAGATCGGACCCATGACCGATCCCTGAACCATCGAGATGAACAGATCCGCGGCGTCGGCTGGATTGATCTTCGAGAGCTGCTCATTGAGAATGGCATCGACCTCAGATCGTTTCGCGTCGGCCAAGTCCAACTGCTTCAGACTCTTATTGATCGTGTTGAGATCGTTGGCAGCGAACGCATCACGAGCGACTCGACCGGCTGTGAGGACTTCTTCGTTGGCGAGTTTGAGCTTGCTGCCAATGTCGAGAAGGATCTTGGACTGCTCCGCTGTCATTGGCTTGCGATTCCTGTTGGCCAACGAATTCTGCACCAGCAGGACCAATCCCTCCGGAGTGGAGGAGTTGAGTAGCTTGAACTGGTTGATGAGCTGACCCCAACTGGTTCCGCTTTTCGCAAGAGCCAGTGCGGTGCTGCTTGCGCCAGCCATGTCACCTGAACGGATCTGCCGTCCAAAGATCTCCATGCCGGAAGCAACCCTGGTGTTCGACGAGGTATCCGCCAGATCAGCATTGAGCTGAGAGAGCGACATGGACGATGCGCGATCGACCACCTCGCCCACATTCTGCTGAGTGTACTGAGCTTCAGGAGACTGGCCTACCGTCTCACGGACCTCGGTGGGAAGCTGTTCAGCCTCGGCAACGCGGCCTGCAAACGCTCGGGTCTTCTGCTCTTCAGGACGTTGAAAGCGAAAAGCAGTTGGATCTCCTCTTTGTGCGTTTTTGACGAAAACCGTATTTCCAATCTGAACGGCTTCATCACCTCCGACAACAGGAGTCACTCCATCGGCTCGATCATAAAAGTAAGAGTGCCTGTCAGGATTAAACCCGACTTGGGTCCAAGTGTTTATGTCGCTTGGGATTGTTTGCGATTCGTGCTTTGTCCCCTTTGCGACAATTGCTGGGTTCTTTGCGGCACCAGCACCTATCTTAAGTGACTGAGTTTCCATTCCTTTCGTGGGAACCATTTTGATGTTCCTAACACGAATGAACGGCTCGTATGTGGTTTTGTCTCCGCTGGTTCCAGTTACAACGCCGATACCAAAATCAGTCATAGCAGGAACGTCCTGCCTGAGTGTCATTTCAGATCCAGCGGGTATTTCACTCAGCTTTCCGACATTGGCTTTTTTCCTTGGATCACTGAGCGAGTCTCGAATTGTCTGGAAGTTTGGAAGTGCTTGCGATGAAAACTCAGGAACTTTCCTGACCGGGATATCCCGATTGATTGCAGCCTGCAACGCTTCCCTGTCGAGTGTTCCACCAGCTTGAAGAGCTTCAAGTTGCGATCTGACATCTGGAGAAAAGATTCGCCCACTCTCCATCATCTCCGCTTGAGACCCTGGAACTGATTCCTTGAACCTTTCAAAGGCAGCAGCTCTGCGCTCTGAAATAGTTTGAGGTTGATCACCCCTCTGCGTCCGCTCCTCAGTCGCTTTTGGCGCAGTCACTCCCTTCCAAGGAACGGACTCGGTGGTCGCATAGTGCATCCACGCGATGGCATCCTCGGGCGATACCTTGCCAGTCAGCAACTGCTTGGTAGAAGCCTTGAAGGCGTAGAACCAAGAGCGGATATCACTGCGCTTGATGTTTGGAATCTGCTCGCCAAACGCCTGAATGAGTCCCTCTTCGAGAGCAATCTCTTGGGCTTGCTTTGGAGTGAGCCTTCCTTCTTGGACCTCAGCACTGCGGGCCAAAAGCTCGCTCTTGTAGGCGGGGGTATCTTGAGCGGATTCGAGCAGAGACTTCCGCATCGACGGGTTCGTGACACCCTGAAACACATCGTGACCGATTTCATGGATGGCCGTGTCCGCGGTAGCCATGAGCGGGTTGACGCGGACGATACGGTTGCCGGTCTTTGGATCCGACAGGTACATGCCGCGGACTTCTGTGGAACCCGCAAACGGACGATCCAGCTCGATGGTCAGGTTACGTCGAGCAGCGATCTTGGCGGCTGCATCGATGTCAGCTTGAGTGATCTTCGCTCCTTCACCCTGGCGTTGGAGACGACTATACAGGTTGTCGTAAATATCTTGTGCAGTTTTAATCGCCTTTGCGCTTCCAGTTTGCTTAGCCTGTTCAAGATACTGCTCGGCTCCAAGAGCTGCTTTTAGCCGTTCTTTTTCAGTCAATGCAGCCCCCCATTTTTCAGGAGCCACTCGAACTCCACCTTCTGGAGTAAATGCAGCAGACCTTTCCCGTGCAGCTCCAATTGCTTGACCTAAATATTCAGGCGTTTGGCGAAGTTCATATTCACGCATCTTTGCCTGCATTTCAGGGGTCTCAGGGGGTATATCTTTAATCCCAAGACGTTGAGCTTCACGTTGTCTTGCTTGCGCTCGTTTTATTTCAGCAACTTGTTCTTGAGCAAGACCAGACACCATGCGCTTAGATATCTTGTTTATATTTAAAATATTATCATAAGCATCTTGAAGCCCTTCTTGATATTGCTTTGAGATAAACTCTGGCAGTGTGGTTGGATCATTGATTACGCGAGCGACATCAGGATCGTTGGCCAACTGCTGAATCCTATCCTTCGGTATCTTAACCTTAACACTATTAGCCGCTTCTCTGATCAGCGTCTCGGTAGGCTCGGTCTCAGACTTCCACCAGTTGGTGTAGTCTTTCTCCATAGCCTTTTCTGTCATCCGTTTACCTTCAGCCGTAAAGTATTGATCAGGAGCTTCAAGACCAATATTAACTCCAGGTCTTTCAATATTCTGAGGCCCACGCTCAGCCCGAGGTGTGGTAAACTCCTCTGGGGCTTGAGCCATGAATCTAGCATTCTCCAGATCCAGATTCTGAACCGGACCTTCTTGCGGTCCCTCGGCCATACCGAGCTTGCGGCCCAATCGAGTGGGGCGATTGAAGAGCGTACCGAGCGCGATGTCTGCTGCGAGTTGGCCACCAGAGAACTCTCCACCTTGCGTAACCTCAGCGATCTGTTGACCGGTGGATTGAGCGACGTTCGCCGCCACATTCATGGCAGGATCAATGAATGCAGGCTTGGTGATCGCTTCGCGTAATGTGGCCTGACGAGTCAGTGGCCTGGCGAGTTCGCTGAGACCCTTCAAAGAAGGGCGAGCGGTTAGCGCGGTGGGAGCAAAGCCACCAATGTACGAAGCGACAGGCTGCTCTTCCTGAGCTTGAGACAGCTTCTGAAGCGTCTCAGGGGAGTATTTCTCAAGCAGTGCCTCCTGACCTTTGCTGGTAGCGTAAGCCGCCGCAGCACCTCCGGCCAACGCGCTCAAACCTCCAACGACAAGACTTCCGACAGGGCCAAGCGGTGCGCCAAGCAAAGCTCCACCCTCACCAGCGGCCATCGCAGCAGGAATAGCAGCCAGAGAAGGAACTGTGCTGGCCGCGGCTGAGCGCAAACCAGCCTCAGTCTTACCCATGATTGGGTTCTCAAAGACATTCCCTTCCGCATCTATGTCATAGACCTCTGGATCAAGGTTGTTTTCGATCAACCAATCACGCTGGTTCTTTGTCATAGCCTTATAGTTTAATCTCTTTGATAAGATATATCAGCAAAAGGTGATCTGTTATAACCCCTACTGGTTTGAGGCTTTGACATTTCAGCGGCTGATTTATTTAACGCTTCAATATATATGCGATTCTTAACCTCTTGAGGAAGACTATTCCATTGTTCAGTTGGAAACTCATTGGCGATAACTGATTTAGCACCTTTAACCAAAACGCTTTCTTGGCCGATACGTTGAGGCTTGGTTCCAAGTTCAGAAGCGACAGATTCATAAAATGGATCTGTTAGAGTTTGCGAGGCTCCATATGTATATGTTCCTCCTCGTCCCTCAAGGGCTTTTAATTGTCTTCCGGTTTTAGTGAATTGTTCACTTGGGCTGAGTGGTCCGTACATCTCAGCCATAACAGAAGCAGCGGCTTCAGACTTAGGTTTGCTTGTTGATTCTGGTCCTGGTGATCTTACTTTTCCATCATTTCTTCCAACCATCGGTTCCCCTTTTTCACGACCAGGCCCTTTTGGAAACGTCTTGGTACCTTCGCCACCAGCACCTTCACCACTTAGGTCGTCTTTCTTGGGAGTACCAAACGCTTTATAAACATCCTTCTTATACTGAGCAGCTGCTTCTGGTGAAACACCAGGTCCGAAATTAAACACATACTCTCCATCTGCCTCCCTAAAGCTCACATCCAAAGGTTTAGAATCCTTTGTTTTCGCAACTGAAATATTTTCAATTAGCTTCGGATACTTCTTTGCAAGCTCATCGTAACTTCCATACACAACTGAACCGCTAGGAGTTATAAGTTGCATCTTGGTATCCTGCTCTTTCTTGAGAGCCTCCTTTGATCTTTCCTGAGCTTCGAGAAAAGCAACAGTCTCAACATCTGGCTCTCCAAGTTGAACCCCGCGACCAGCCAGATAACCACGCATTTCTGTCTCTCGTCCCTTGAGAGCGTTTATACGCTCAGCTTGAGCCCTTGCTTGAGCCGCCTTTGCGCCAGCCATTCCAGCCATTGTCGCTGGATCAAGTGGGCCAACCATGTCTTCGCCCTTGAGAGCCATCGCAGCTCCTCGCGCTTTGCGGGTTTCCTCAAGAAGCCGCGCTTCATCCTCGGCAGCTTTCTCTGCAATGCGACGCTTCAACTCTTCTTCTCTCGTAATTCTGGCTCTTTCAAGGATTCTTTGATCTTCCAATGCAGCTACCTCTTCAGCCATCAAAGATCGCCTTGCCAACTCACGGTTTCGGATGCTCTCGTTGGTTCCAGTGAACTCGCCGGCCAATCCGCCGGTAAGCAGAGAAAGACCGCGCATTAGGGGGTTAACCCGTTGCTCAGCCTGTTTCCTAAGTTTTTCCCTAATTTCGTCTGGAGTAGCCATAAGATGTTAAATTAACCTTGCAGCGAACGCATTGCCCCTCTGCTTCTGAAGCTCCTCATGGCAGCGTTCATAATGGCATCGGGGTCGTAGTTGATGTATCGGTACTGGTTCTGCTGTTGGGAGTTGGCCAACAGGTCGGCGTAGAGTTTCTCGAATGGGTCAGCCTGTCGATCGGGAAGTGGAACCTGGCGCAGGGGTTTGGTTGGGATGACCTGTTGATTCGCTCCGAAGGGTGTGCCGCCTGTGATTTGGACGGGATTAGGGCGTATGTATCCACCGCCGGTTACTGGGCGACCACTTGCGCCGGTTCCGGTCCCGGTTCCTGTACCGCCACCAGTGGGAGGCTTGGTCCCAGTACCCGTTCCGGTTCCACCACCGGCAGGAGGGGTGGTCGTTGTTCCGGTGTCTTTACCCGGAGGCTTTGCCATGTCCCACTCTCCTTTGATGAAATTCCACCTGTTTCCATCTTGATCAGCAGGGAATTCAACTCCAGTCCTTGGATCAACGTATGGGTTTCCTTTTGGAACAGCAGTCGGATCAACAACCGAATACGGGGGAGTTGCTTTTTCCTCAGCCTCTTCCTTCCAGTCAGGGGTGATATCAATCGCTCCTGTCTTCGTTCCGCCGCCGCCACTAGGAAGATCCAATGCTCCTTCGCTACCCATGTCGAAACCACCCTCGCTAAGGGTTGAAGGATCATACGCACCTACAGAAGTCGGCGTTTTCTGGGAGGGAGCGAGAGCAGTGTTGATTCCCTCATTCCAATTTTTGGGTATCGTTAGGTTTGGTAAAACGCCCTTTTCAAGTTCAGACTCAGAAATAGTCCTGCCGCTTGGGACGACGACGGTGTCCCTGATGTTGTTTTTGTTGGCCATGATAATGTCGCCATTATCCATGAACCCAATTGGAACGCTGTAATCGGGCTTTTGCGTAAAGTCTTCAAAAGTCCTGCCAACATTTCCACCACCGCTTGTGATTCCTTCTGGAACTGAAGATGGAGTTTGGCCTGCAAAGTCAGCCGGGTTTACGCCAACCACTCCGACTGTGCCGCCAAGATTTCCGGGTGGAACCAATACATTCCCGCCCGTTATGTACTGCTGTTGATTTCCCGGCGTGTACACGCCTCCGGGTACAAACGCATCCTGCTCATCTCCGACCCCGATGTTGATCCGCTCAACGGGCTGATCGCGGATGTTGAAATCGATTTCTTGAGGAGCAGCTTGAAACTCAAAGGCTCCCGTTCTCCAGTTGTACGGAGCTTCTTGGCCATACGCATCATAGCCGTAAAAAACGTCACCAACCCTAATTCCTCCCGTATTAGGAACCAAGTCCCCCATCTTGTATCCAGGATATCCGGGGAATTCATCTACAGCGTTGGCCTGATTTAGGTCATTGACCAAGTTATCGATTGCGTCAGCCATATATCAGTTCTTTGGGATGATGCTGTTGATGCGACCGAGCATCCACTTAGCCACCAGTTTCTTAACCTTCGGCTTGTTCTTGATCCAGTTTGCGATCTTCTCGGAGTTGTTGTTGTAGAAGCTCTTGAACCAAGCGGGTCCGACGAGTTCCTTCCAGAAGAAGAACGCCTCCCACTGATCGGGGATACACTCGCGGGCGACATGGCAACCCATTCCGGCCTGCATAATGTTTCCGTATCCACCAGCCAAGTTTCCGATACCGCGCGCGTACCCTTGGAACTGGTTCATAAAGGAACCTTCCCGATCCGCGGCATATTGGTTCTGAGCGTTTGTCAGCGCGAAGCCAGTACCCATCTTCATCAGATCTCCAGGGCTGGACATCTGCATTCCTTGAATGTACTGCGGGGTGGCGAACGGAGACGCACCCTGCTGAAGTGCGCCAAGATTGGCCGCTTGGCCAACGATAGGAGAAAGACCAAGGGCTGATTGGACGTTAGCAATGTTCTGCTGACGATTAGCCATCCCCTGCTGCTGAGAAGCGAGCTGACTTGCAAAGCTCTGTTGAGCAGCCGTGTTGCGCTGACCGGTAGCAGCGAGGATGTTTTGAAAGGCTTCCTGCGCCTGTCGATTGGCGGTGTCGCTGGTGGTCTGGCCGCTCTGGAGTAGGCCAAGAGCAGAGTTCCAGCGTTGAGCGTTGGCGTTTCCGATAGCGTCTTGCAATGCGAGCGACTCACGAATGGCAGACGGGTTGCCAAGAACATTTCCAATGGCAGTACCACGAGCGCGAGCGGCCTGTTGAACCCGTCGCTCCATGCTTGGATCGAGAGTTCCAACCTGAGAGAGACCTTGTTGAACCTGACGCTCCAACTCGCTGCGAATCAAGCGAGCAGCACCAGTGTCCTCTGAAGATCGAGGCATTCCAACCTGCTCATAGGTAGGAGAATCAATCCTAGCTTCGGGGGTTTTAACACTTGCGCCGACATCTCGCAGGTAGTTTTCGTAAAGCCCAAACTTGGTTGGATCAAGAGCCTCTAGCTCCTCGCGGCGTTGCTGAGCGAACTGGGTTCCAAAATCCCTAGCAAGATCAAGTTGCTTTTGGGTTAGTGTTGGAGCGAGATTTGCCAACGCAAGAGCCGTATCCCTTGTAAGATCAATATCTCCAATACCTTCAAAATTGTAAGTTCTTTTGTCACCTTCAGGGCCGTAGGTGATTTGTTTTCCACCTCTTGCAGCAGCCTCGATGGCTCGCATGAAAGGGTATTCCCTTGCTTGAGCCTCTACAGCCTCTCTGTTTGCCGCTGCCAAATCAGGTGGATTGTAATCTGGAGAACACATCTGCGGCTCTCCCCAAGGGATAGAAGGGTAATCCTTGTGCCAATTATCCTTAGCAAACAGTATTACACTGTGTGCTAGAACCTTTGCTACATTTAGTTCAATTGTCATACGCCTCCTTCAAAAATCTCTGTTTTCCAAATAGGATTAAACCCAAACCTCTTCATGTGTGAGTTGTATGGGCTGTTTTCATTGCAAGCTATGAAGTACCTTGGAAACCCTTTTGTTTCCATTATGGAGTCATAGACTCGTTTGAGATGCATGCTGTCTCTGGCCGACACCTTCTCGGTGTGATTCCAAAGCAAAAGAACTGGCACCCTTCCAAAAGACGATGCGCCAATGATCTCCCCATTCCTTTCGACCAGATGGGACGGATGAATGATCGAGTCATTGTTATCGCGGGCAGCCTGCAAGACTCTGGCTTCTTGCTCAAGCGTTTGGATCATCCTGACCGTTGGGAATGAGTTCATTGTTGGGGTTTAACCGAATCAACGAAGCCAGAGAGGATGGTGGATTGCAAGGACAAGCGACCGCCCGAGTTGGGGTTGGTCTGAACCCTGAACTGGATGGTGTTCCAGCGTCCCTTGCTGATCAGGTTGTACGCTTTGAGGAACTTCTGCGAGTTGGTAATCGTCAAGCTGGAATCGAGGTCCGTGAACGTCCCCGACATGTCGGTCGAGTAGGCGATCGCCGCGTCCGTATTGGAACTGGTGTACGGGTTGTCGAACGCGAACTGGACGCTGTACCCGATCTTGTCGGGGATGGGTTCGTTCAGGTTGTACGCCTTCGTGATCACGCTCGACTGGTAACGGGATCCGCCATCGAGGTACGCGGAGCTTACGACCGGTGCGATACGGGTGTTCGGAAGGAAGTCGTTGAACGACCAGACTTGGCCTGCTCCCTCTGAGATAGAGGTCATGTCGCCGGCGAACATGAGGACGGGTCCGAACGTGGAGAACGAGGTGGCGAAGAAGTCGTTCACCTGCCAGTTGTCCCAGTACCCGAGCCAAGAGCGGGCCAGTGAGTGATAGACGATGACCGCGTTGTTCCGTGGGAAAGCGGCTTCGAGTTCGAGCAACGAATCGGATTCGAGCAGAACACCGAACTCGCTCTCCAGTCCGAGTCCGTTTGCTTCGTTAATAACGAACGGGACGGCCAGGAGGTAGCGGTTGTTCCAGAACACGCCGTCGCAGAGGTCGAGCTTGGTCTTGTCGATCCTGCTGATCAGGTCATTGATCGGACTGGAGAGCGCGAGGCCGACGCTGGTCTGGGTACCGGCTTGGATCTGCGCCATCGACCGGATGCCGTCGCGGGAGAGGAAGAATACGTCAGCACCAACCGCGGCGATGGAGCGGTGCGATGAGCAGCCGATATTACCGCTGATGAGTGATATGGTCCAATCGGCAGGATCCTGCGTAGGATCGGCATCTACGCTCCAAATTGAACGTTCCTTGAAGACGAGCAGTTTGTATCCGAACCACGAGTAGAGACCCTTGATGGGATCGCCGTCGCCGCCGACTCGGATGGAGCCGAGTGGATCCCAAGATTCGCCATCGAGGATATCCGAGAAGTAGAGGGTATCGGGCTGGATGGCGGTATCGCCTGAGACGGCCCAGAGCCGGTTGGTATGGGTGGTGAGGTAGAGCGGCTTGTTGGGCGGTGAGAGGGATACGAAAGCGACCGCGTGAGACTGGTTGGCCGGCGAGATGGAAACGGTGGGAGCGGTGACGTATCCGCTGCCGGGGTTTGTGATTATGATGGAAAGAACTGCTCCATCGCCACCAATTCTTGCTTCCGCGGTTGCGGTCACACCACTCGGAGGAGCGGCGATGGTGATTGTCGGGATCGAACTATGGCCACTTCCCTGATTGATGACATCGATGCGGCTGATCTTGCCAGCGGCGATCGAGCTATTGAGATTCGCGCTAGAAACGTAATTCAGTGTTCCGTATCCATCGGAATAGAACAGCTTGTCATTGAGCTGAGCGAAGTAGACGAAGGTGGCTCCGTTATTGAGCGTCGCGCCGCTGATCGCGTTATAGGAAACGCCGGGGGAACCGAAGTACAGGTTCTTGGTGTTGGCGTTACGATCGCTGACCGCGATGACCAGCCGCTCGGACGCTGCGGTATCGAAGTAAAATCCGGAATAGACCTCCGCGTTTGTCGGAAGGTTACTGCCGTAGTTGGAGGTGGTTAAGTTCCAAGCGGTGAAGATTTCCTCCCAGTTTCTGGATTCGCTATTACCGGCGAGTGAAACCGATCCGAGACGAGTGACTAGGTTGCCGAAGTCATCGTAGTCCATGTTGATGGCCGACTCCATGCTGGTAGCAGGGATGGCATCGGGACGAGTAGCAGAGACAACACCGGTACTGAAGCCGGTGCTTCCATCCAACAGCATCTGATCATCAAGAGCATCTGAGGATTGGAATGGCATGGCGGATTACAGGATGTCTTGGAAGGTGTAATCGTACAAGCTATCTGGAATGATGCGGCTGATTTGCTGCTGCTGGCCGCGTTCCATGTCCTTCATAATGGAGACTTGAGCGGCTCCCTCTTGGAACTTGGCTTGGGCTTTACCGTACTGTCTAGAGTATTCGAGGAGATCGCCTTCGGTGTAGGCCATCAGAGCATTCTCGACACCGCGCAGCTCGAAGTTGCTGTCGTTGACGATCGCTTGGTTCTCGCCGAACTGCCGCATCTGCGACTGCTTCTTCCCGAGGATGAAGAGGGTTCCATCGGTGTTGGGCGTGGGAACGAGCTTGATGCGCGGGACGCCGGCCTCTCCGTAGGAGACTCCGATGACTCGGGTCCAGTTGACAAAGTTGCCGGGGGTAGACTTACGGGAATCGACGTTGTTCCAGGTGTTGGGATCGAGCTGGAAGAAAGAGACCCATTCCGCGGCGGGGACTTCGATGCCATCGGTCTCGCCGTCGATCGTGAATCGGATGGCGACCGGGAAGTCGAGGAACATGTTGTAGCCGGTACCTGAGGCGTAGGTAGCGGTTACGGTTTGGTCGAGGGTGACCAGTTCGTTGCCTTGGCTGACTGAGCGGGAGATGACGCCGAGGGTATCGTTCCAGAGGCACGAATCCCAGATCATGGAGTAGCGGCGGATGCAGAACTTCTTGGCCAACGCGAGGGTGTTCGCGTCGGTGAAGGAGAGCTTGTCGCAGGCCGCTTGGGCTACTTCAGAGGGTTTCATGCGAAGTACTCTTGCAAGATCATCGAGGAGCTGACTCGGGCGGCTGAAGATGAGTTAGATCCACTTAAAACATCTTGATATGTTTTATTAACCCACATTGATGGGAATGTTGTTGGGCCAGTTGCGTACAAGTGAATCTTGTAAGTAACAGCAGTTGCGGATGCTGGTGAATCAAGAATCTGAATAAACTGACTGTTAAAAAACTCGGAACTATAAGGACCAATTCCTGTAAAAGGAGCAATGCCGTATAAATTGGACCCAATGTTATTTGATCCAATCTCTGTCCCATTGCGAGTTATCCTAAATGCTCCAAATTGTATATTAGTTCCAGAGTAATTTACGGCTATCGTAACCAGCACCGTTGAAGCAGTAGACCTAGGGGTAATCGTAGTGGTAAGTACCGTGATCTCTGTTCCAGATCCGGAACTTGTGGCAACAAACGGACTTCCACCCGCTGTGGAGTCTTGGTAAAGAGTTTGCTTGATCTGCGGAGCGTTTGCGGCACTAAGAAAAGAGTTGGCAGCAACCGACTTCAACCTGCTGGAATCACTCGCATCGGTGATCAGAACCTTGTCGTTGGCCAGATCGACCGTGACATTGGTCAGGTTGGGAAGCGTGACCTCGTTGGCGTTGATCGTCAGGAGATCGGTGCCGAGGTTTCCGATCGTGGTGTTGCCGTTGACCGTGGCGTTGCCGGTGACGGTCAGGTTGTTGGAGAGCGTAGCTGCACCGGTGACATCGAGCGTAGTCCCGACAGTAGCCGCGCCGGTCACTCCAACGCTTGCCAGAGTAGTCGCTCCCGTAACACCCAAGCTGTCCAACGTAGAGAGTCCCGCAACATTGAGAGTGGTGCCAATGGTAGCTGCTCCGCTCGTAGACAAACTTGATAGCGAGGTAGCTCCGGTCACCGCTAGGGTGCTGACGACGCTTGTGGCACCGGTGAGAGTGGAGGTACCGGTCACCGAGAGGTTGCCGGGAATCGCCAGATTGCCGCTGAGGCTCGTTGCGCCGGTTACGGTGAGCGTACCACCGACGACCGTATTGCCGCTTGCCGCGGCCACCGTGAGCTTGTTGGCCCCAACGCTGAAGTCACCGCTGGCATTGACCGCGGAGGTCGATAGCTGGAGCGCGGAATCGATGCCGCTACCGTCTCCAACGGCTTTGAGGACCGTGGTCAGCGCGGAGTTGTCGGAGCTTTTTAGTAGGCCAGTGTATGTCGATGCGACGCTACTGCCTGTGAGTGGAGTTCCCATATCAGTTCTTCGGTAGTGCGTACCAACCAGCTGGCAGGACCACGGTCGATGGCCCCACCAGCTTCTTGTTTGAATCGAATCCGTACACGCTGGCCCTGGTGGGCTTGGCCAGCATCACCGGATCACCGGAAGGGACCAGGACCACCTTGGTCATCTGGCAACCGAGGCAGTCCAGTAATGCGATCAGCCAGATCGTTCTTGAGAGCCTCGGGTGCTTTTCCATGTTGGATGTCGGTGGGTGGGGTCTCGCGGAACCAATCGAGCAGGGCCTTCAGGATCTGGTAGATCCAGTTCACTCAGCCTTCTTCTCGGCGTCCTTGGCCATGATCAGACCGATGCCAGCGGTCACCGCTGCGATGGTCGTGGTGATGTCCAGATGGGTGGTCGGATCACCGTCGAACAGGGCCTTCATGGCCCCGCCGATGGCGACCAGGATGGCACCGATGCCGGCGAGAGTCGTTTTGGTGTTCTTCATTTTCTAAAGAGTTTGTAGGCACCGTAGATGGCGCAGAGCAGGCCAATCACGGCGGTGATGAGTCGGACGATGTCGGTGAGCCAGGGCAGGAACGAAACAGCGGTGGCCGCTGCTGCTCCTCCCATGGAGGTAATCATCTGATTTGTGTCACCGCCGTGATTTGAGTCCATTTACTCGGATGCTTTTGGTTGGGCTGCTGCGAGGATGATGTCGGCCAAAGGAACGCCTACCTTAGCGTTCTGGTAGCCACCGGCCTTGATGGCGATGTCGATGAGCTGGAGCAGGCTATTGGTCTGCTCCTGAGTGAGTGTGATGGTGATTTCCATATCAGACCGCAGTGTCGGAAACGACAGGCTGCTCCGCAACCAAAACCGGCTCAGGAACCGGCGGCACCCACGGCAGCGGCAGACTCACAACCGGCGGGTTGATCTGGTTCTGGATCTGCGCGGTGACGTTCGCTTCGATGGCGTTCTGATCGACTCCGTTGGCGTAGCACCAGTCCAGCACCTGCGCTTCGGTTAGATCGGCATACGGAGTGAACGAACCACTCGGCGGAGCGAATGAGCAGGAGCCGTAGCAGGTGCCGCTGTAGGCTTCGGTGGGCGATTGAACGGTGCCGTTGCATCGCCAGTCGGCGGTGATTACGACATCGGTGTTGGAGCCTTCAACCGGCTTGGTGAGAAGGCGTTCGATGAGCCAAGTGAGGGTCATAAAATTAGGCGAGGGTTAGGTTGGCAGTGCGGGTAACACCGTCAGTTCCACGAACCGAGATTCGGAGGTTGGTGTTGCTGGTCAGATTGAAGACCATCTGGCTGTTGGTTGCCAGCGTAGGAGCGGTGCTGGTGACGTTGGAAATCGTGTCGCCAGCAGAGTTGATTCGCACACGAATCGTGTTTGCAGATGCAAGCACAAGTTCTCCGGATGCCTCAGTTGCGTACAGTCCGATTACATTTGCGGACCAAAACAGCAGACCCTCACGAACCCCGTTTCGGTAATACTCATGTCGAGCATCTGAAGCGGAAGCAACAGAGAAGCGAGCCTGCGGTCCAGTGCCTTCAACGTGTAACCTTGCCGCCGGCGTAACTCCGATGCCGACGTTGCCGCCATTCGGATTGAGGACGATATCGTAATTGAGTGCGTAGTTGCCCCGCGAACGGGCTTGGAACCATCCATAAACTCCTCCGGTAGTAGATACACCGGAGTCGATGCATAAATTAGTGCTAGCTCCCGCCGCTCCGATTCGAAATGCGCCGTTTGTGTTGGATGATCCGCTGGTGGCTGGAGCCGCATCAGGACCATCGACACGCAGCTTGAGTTCAGGCGCACCACCCACCCCAAGTCCGGTGGCATTCAGGGTCATCCGAGTGCCGCCTGCGCCGTCGTACCACGAGAACACGCCGAGCGGTGCAATGCGGTATTGCGCCAGACTGTTGGCAGCAAACTCTAGCGTGTTGGTCGTCGGCAACCACAGACCATTGGTGGGAATCGTGCCACCAGTAACAATCAAACGAGCAGCCGTCAGATCGCCGGTGATGGTGGCGGAGGCGAGGGTGGCGGTGCCGCCGGCTCCCAGGATCTGGTTCACGGTCACCTTCTTCGTGGTGCCGCTTGCCGCCATCGATGTGTCGGTAAGATCGACCATCGGGATGGGGAAGGTTGCTGGGATGATCGGATTTGCTCCGATCGCCGTTAAGGCTGTGATTTTCGTATCTGGCATATCAGTAGACTGTTAGTATGAACTTGTTTGAATCTTCGGTCAGTAGCAGGTCTGTGCCGTCTTCGAGGGCGATCTTGTCATAGGTTCCGAACGTAATGACAATCTTGTCCCCATCCTCCAGAAGGACGAAGAAATCATCCTCCTGCAAAAGATCCCGGCGCAAGATAGGCGGATCGATCGGGGTGACATTCCCACCGGATCCGCTGGACGTTAATCTTGTTCCGAGAGCGAGTGTCACGGCTTAAGAGTTGATCACTCCATTGAAAGCGACCACCTGACCACTCAAAATCTGGAAGCTGTCGATCGGTCCAGGAAGCGTGATACCAGCGGGGATAGTGGCCGACGACCAACTGCCGCTGATGTTCTTGCCGGTGATCGAGGTGAAGGTAGTCGGAGCAATCGTGGTGACCGCAACGAATGGGCCAGTGGTCAACGTGGTAACGAGGACGAGCTTGAACCCGCCGTTACCCATCGAATACTCAGTGGCCAGATTTGAATTTGCGCTCATATATCCCAGATCTTGCGAATTTGATTCTTGCTGAAAGTGCTTTCAAAGCGGGATCCCTGCCGGTCTTCCATCCGGCTGAATCCCTTCTTCACATGGTCCTTAAGTTCGGCCTCGCGGGCAAAACCGGTGACCCCGAAGCGGGCCACCGGCTGTCTGCTCCAACGCTTGCCATCAAGGACAATGGAATCAGTACCCATCGGAGCGATATGCTCGATGGACTTGCCATTGCTCTCGAAGGTGTAGATCGGCATATCAGGATTCCATCTCGCTGTCGTACTCGGCGACCATGTCGCGCATACCCTTCTCGTCCATAGGGCCTTCCATCTCCATGCCCTTATCCTTCTTGGACTCGTACTCAGCGGGCATACCATTCACACTGCGGATCTCGACATAAGCCTCGCCGTTTTCGAGCTTCTTGAGAATACCGCGAACTTCCTCTAGGACAACTTCATCACCAATTTCGGGGGAAGCCTGTTGGCCATCCTCCATGTCGGTGGAAAGAGCCTCGACCGGAATAGAAATCATGGGCGCATTGTTATCAGCCTCTTCACATCCGCAAGCGGAATGAGAAGGGGCATCACCGATTGCTCGATGACGCCCCTTTGGGCTGACGGCAATCACCATGATGGTGGCCGTCTTGGGTCGCATATTACAGCGTGGTCGAGGTCTTAGTACGATGCACCAAGTACCAGGTCGGGTTGGCAGTAGAGCCAGTGTTACCAGCGGCCAAACGCAGAGCGGCGAAGTACAGCTTCACACCAACGGTGACGAGCTGGTTCAACGGATCGCTCTTGTCGGGGGTATCAGTGATCACGATCTTCGGAGACAACGGATCATCACCGGTCAAGGCGGGGATACCGAACGACTCGTTACCGAAGAAGAATGACGCGATGATGTCCTTGCTGACCGCCAGACCGCCACCCGCGGCGGTAGCCTGATAGATGAATTCATCGGCAGCAGTACCGGAACCGGTGCTGACAAACGAGTTGGTCTGTTGGACCACGCGGCAACCGTAGATGGAACCCACCTCGCCCTTGTAGAACGGGGTGCCCTTGTTGCCGTAGTTGGAGGCGTTCAACCAATCGGCATCGCGCATCAAGTCACGGGCAACGCGGGGGTCGGTCGCCAGGACGTAGCCACCGTTGATCATCGGAGCGCGGTTGCGCTTCAGGCGGGTCATGGAATCGAGGACAGCGGACGCCGTCATCGTGGTGTTGGCCGCGGTCGTATCGCTGTTCAGCGCAGAGAAGCTCTGCGTGGTCAGCGTGGCGGGGTTACCGTACACCTTCACGCCGCCAGAGCTGGCGACGACGTTCACGGCGTCCGAGTTATCGAACGTACCACCACCCTCGGCGGCGGAACCGATGGATGAACCGCTGGCCGTGAGGTTGGAGCCAATCAGGGTGTTACGAATCACCGAGTCAACCCAGAGGGCCATGTCCAGACCGCTGGTCTTGGTGGCCTGCTGCAAGCTGTTGAACAGGTCGGTGGCGCGGAGGATGTCGGTCAAACCGATCACCTGGCCGTACTGAGCGAGCGACTTGCTCAGGCTGTTGAGGGCCAGAGCGCGGTAGTTCGCGGAGCTGATCGCAGCACCCTCGGAAGCAATGGTCTGAACGCTGCTGATGCTCGGGGCTCCGAAACGGAACATCGAGATCGCCTTGTTACCATTGTTCTTGGGGATCGGGGCCTTCATCGAGAACTGATCAAGAATCGTCTCCTGCTGGACGATCGAGAGCAGCTCCTTGCTGAAGTAGTTCTGGAACTGACTGGTTAGCGTAGTAGAGGTTGTAACTGGCATATTTGAGTTGTGGTTGTGCTATCAGTTGCCTTCCCGGTCGAACTCCCTCGACGCTCGCATGAGCGCATCCCTTTGCTCCTTCATGGATAGCCGGGAGAAATCCTTCTCCTCGGTCTTGAGTTGTCCTGCCGGAACGCTTTTCCCAATAGCGGTCTTCTGCTGGAGCTTACTGAGCTGTTCTTTCAGAGCCTTATTCTCGGACTCAAGCGACTGAGATCGACCCGCAGTATCTTGGAGCTTCATCAGTTCAACCGCATGGGATAACCCATTCGGCAGCGTTGTGAGGATCGGGATTCGCTGCAACAGCTCAACCGTGCGCTTGTATTCAGGCGTAGACTGATCCTTCAACCAAGTCTCCTTCTCGGACAACTTGTTAAAGTTCTCGGCCCATGTCTTTGTAAAACGCTCCTGCTGAAACTGCTGCTGCTTGGCACCCGCCGCTTTACGGACTCCATCAGCCTTGGCTCGCGCTGCCTTGGCCAACTGGGTATCACCATCCGCATCGAACTCCTTGGCCGCAGCCTCGTAGTCCTCCGCAGTGTATCCCTTGTCGTCCCGGAACGAGTTGGTCTCGGCAGCACTGGATTGCTCCCGCTGCTTACTCCACTCCTCCCGCTCACGCTTCACCGCCTCGCGCTCGGCCTTGATAGCCTCCTTCTCGGCGTTGATCTGCTCCCAAGACTTAGCCTTACGCTGTTGCTCCTGGGCGAATTTGCTCTTCTGATCCTTCGGCTTCTCCTCCTTCTGCTTGGCCTTGGATTCCGACTCTGATTTCGCGCTGACCTCCTGCTCGCCACCATCGCTCTCTTTGCTGGCGGTCACCTCATTTGAGGATTCCTGCTCAACCGAAGCAGACTCGTTATTATTTTGAGCCTGCTCCCTTGGCTGGCTGTCGATATCGACACCGGCATCGTGATCTCTGGCCAATGCGAGCATCGCGTCGGCACTCATATTTTCATCTGACATATTGTGCTTATACTCGTTTGCTGGCCCGCACAGACGCAGCAACCGCAACTTTGATCCTATGTGTTCGTGGCAGAATCCGGATCATCTTCCTGCCCCGTAATTGATTCTCGGTCGGCCATCATCTCGATGACCTTCACAAGACTGGCCTGACCCATTGCAAATCCTGAGGAGTATTGCAAATGGTTTCGGTCTGTTATAGCAGAAGCGTTCTGCATCAGAACCGTGTTCAGGAGAGCGTCCTTGAACTTCTTCCCGGTATCGCTCTTGAAAAAGCTATTGAGCGCGGTGGCGTCCTCCTTGGTCCACGGGAGCGGATCCACCCATCGCTGGTGCCGTGCGAATGTCCACGCGGCTCGGAGCTTGGCGAAGGTGCTGATCATTTCGCAGCCTTCTTCCGACCCGCCGCCTGTCGCCGCATGAACTCCGCGGCCCCGAGCTTCTTGCGCCCGATGTATGCCGCGAGAGCCCTCGGATCATCCGCGCCCTCCTTCTTGAGTTGCGTTGCCAGTTTGCTGAACTTCGATTGTTTCTTCATAAATTACCAAGCCTTACACGCTTTCCCTGGTAGTCGGCCATATCAGGATTGGAATAGGGGTGATTCTTGGATGTCCTTCATGTTCTCGGGCTTGCGAACCTTCTGGAACCTGATTTTTGGCGCAACACCCTCCACCAATTCCTCAAGTAGTGGCCCACTCTGAGGAATAGGCTGTTGCGGGGTCGGCGGAAGGGGCGGAGGGGGAGCGACAATGGCGATCATGGCTTGAAATTCACCGCACCAATCAAATTCAAGCACAGTAGGCCAACAAGTGGGTCTACTGGTGGGCGGAAACCTCCGACAAGTGCTGTCAGAGGCCCGATATCGGCAATCTTTGCAGGTCATTTGTGTTCTTAAACAGGGGCTTGCGCCATCTCAGGGGGCGGAACCGGAATCTGGGGCTGCTGCTGCGCCAGTAAACCGCTTCCCTCCAAGAATTTCTGGATCTCCTTCCGCAGTTTCCGCGCCTCGTTCGTCGCCACCTGCTCATAGAACTGCAACAGGCTGTCCAAACGCACCATGAACGCATTCTGGGCCGCCGGACTGAACTGCTGACCCTGCTGGATCGCCCCATTGAGGTACTGCATCAACACCCCGATACGGCCCGCGTAGTTCTGACCCTGCTTCGCAGGAACAGGGATTCCTACCAAGAGCGTCGGGATCGTCTTCGTCTCGTCCTCCAGCTCATCCTGCGCCTTCTGGCCAGGATCCCGGAGCAATCGCTTGATCAGGCTCGGGTCATCCAGCTCCATGATGCTCTTGTCCAGCTCCACCTGATCCACCCAGGGCGAGTTCATAAACAACTGCTTACGATTTACAGCCTGCTGCACCATCACCTGACGGCTCACCATGTCCATTCCACCCTTCGGCTCCAGCTCGTACTGGTCATGCAGAGCCACCGGATCCGCATCCAGCGAATCCTCGGCGAACCGGTACCGCAGACTCTTGCTATCGTACTGCACATACAGGCTCCACGCCTGCCGGTACAGCTTTCCAAGAGCCATACGGAACAATCTCGCCCGCAAATCACCGCTCTGCATGGCCTGCGCGTTGATGCTCTGGATCTCAGTCGCCGTGCGCCGGTCGGAACCCCCGCTCATCACGCTCCCCATCGCGTAATCCGGGCTCCCGATCCGGTTCTCCGCAACCGCCCGCATCTGGTTCAGCTCCTGATCAAAGCTCACCGGAGGCTGCGGCATCTGCACCGGGGCCACACCATAGGGCAGGATCTGTCCCGGCTGGAACCGCAGGTTGATGCTGTTCGGCAATTCCCGCTCCGCTCGGAACAGCGGGCGGTTGTACAGGGTCATCGCATCATGCTTGTGATTCCACATCGAGGTCATGGACAGCTCGAACGGAGCCATGATCTCGCAAATGCCCCGCGGGCTGAACCAGCCCTTATCCTTGATCTCATACGGGAAATCCACGAACGGACATTGGCCATGATCATAGGGCAGTTCCATCGGGTCGCGCAGGTCCAGATCCACCGCCGCTGGGCTATAGAGATAAACCTCCCACACCCCGTCATCCCGCTTCCGATAAACCTCCCACACGATCACCCCATCGGTGTTGTTCGTATAGGTAATACCCTCACGCAACTGCTTCGCATCATTCTCGGTCGCCGCCCCCGGAATATTATCATCCTCCTGCGGGTTACCCCGGATCTTCTCGATCGTCTTGTTATCGGCCTTCCAGCCGAACTGGCCGGCCATTCGCTTGTACGCATTGACGCTCATCGGCATCACATGCACCAGCCAGTCCGCATCCTGCAAATCCACGGTATACGCCGGGACCACGATATACATCGGATCGATCGCATCAAACCCCACCCGCTTATCACCCGGATTCCAGAAGCACTTAATCACCCCGCGCCCGCTCATCAGGGTGTAATCAACCCAGCTCAGAACCTCATCGGTGAAGTTTGTCTTGTCCCGGATCTTATAATTGAACCAGTCCTCAGCCACCTTCGTATACGCATTCAACTGCTGGCGCATCGGAACAAAGCTGGCCACTACATCCATACCCAGTGCCTGCTGGAGGAATAATGGCTTGAGCTTCTCGATCGCCGTATCGATGAGCGGCCAATGCAGATCCGCGGCCTTCGGCCAGGGCTTATTGGTCCTTCGCAACCCGTGATGGCGCAACTCATACCACCTCGTCTGCCGTAGCTCCCACGGACTGCGCTGCTCGACAGCCTCCACTATCTGGCCCTGCAACGCGTTCCGCTGTTTGTCGTTCATCATAAATTCTCCCCCTTTCCTATCCCCCAACCTCACAACCAGCAAGCGCAGACCCTTTACCATCCCCCTCAATCGCCCCTATCTCATCCTCCATCCGCTCCAACAGGCTCCTCCCATCCTCGCCCAGAGCCTTGAAATAATCGTCCATCCGCTTCCCCCCGGCTCCGCAGAAGGCCAGCACCACCGCATCCGCCCGATCCGGGCTATTCACCCCGCGGGCTCTGAGTTCGTCTTTGCCTTCTAGGGTGAGCTTCCCCTTCCCGTTCGTCCGCACCTTCCGGCTCACGAACTGCTGGAGCAGCACCTCATCCGTACCCACCGGCCCCAGGTTCACTCGCCCCTCCTCCACCATCCGCCCGAACTCGATCCACATCTCCGCGGCCTTGTTCACGAACTGATCATCCCGAATGGCCCGCTCCCCGAAGTTCACCCGCCGCACATCCCACCCCTCCGCCCTCAGGGCATCGCACATCACCACACCCATGCCACCCACATCCGCGTAGATGTCCTCAGCCTTCAGCTTCCACTTCCGGAACTCGCTGATGAACCGGCCCACGCTGGCCATCGTGTCCTTGTCCCGCCAGCGGATCAGACCCCTCACCGTGTTCCCTTGCCTCACCACCATCACGCTCTCGTCCCCGCCGGCTGAGAAGTCGCATCCGGCGGTCAAGCGGTGCCCATCGGTATCCTCCTTGGGTGGGCCACTAACCAGCTTCTGCCAGTCGGCGGTTCGTACAGCCGTCAGACTCCCGTCGTCCTCCATGAACTCCGCGTAGATCATCGAGCGGACCAGCGGGTGGCCCTCACCCCACCTGGCGAACTGATCGTCGATCCACTCCTTCCGGATATGCGGGCAGTCGAAAGCGGTAACCGTAAACGTCTTCCACTTGCCGTCGTTCCGGCGGAACACATCGTAGAAGTACCCGGAGCTACCCCCCGGACTACTCATCAGCAGGGTTCTCGTAGGCTGGCACCGCTCCATCGACTGGAATATCCCGTCCGGCACCGCCTTCGCCTCATCCACGATGTACATCAGGTCATTACTCGGACCCTGAACATGCCAGCCCTCAGCCTTCTCCGGGTTGCTGGCTGAGAACCCGATGCAGCGGCTGGTCAATTGTTGGCCATCAACCAACCTCGGGTATACATAGCGGATCTCGCCATCCTTGATCGAGAAACCGTTCTCCTCGCCACCCAATCCATTGATCATCTTCCGCAGGTGCGGCCACAGAGCGTCGGCCACCTGCCGGTACACACCAGCCGTACACACCACCAAGCTCCCCGGCCAGCGAAGCATGTGCCAGATGACAGCCGACGCCGCCACCATGCTCGTCTTGCCAGAGCCGTTCGCAGCCTTCAGAGCGACCTTCGAGTGCTTCTCGTTCAGAGCCCCAAGCACCGCCTTCTGCCACGCATAGGTATCGCGTAGGCCAAGCATCATCTCAGGGAAGTTCGAGAGCTGCTGCGCCTCCTCCAATAGCTTCCGCTGCTTCCAAGCAGGGATATGCGAACCCATGCCGAGTGAAGGGGATTTCTTGCGCTTAATTTGCTTGACTGCCATAAAATTGGGTTAGGGACGGGGAGGGGGTATCAGGTATAACCCCACCCCCCTCGTGGGGGTCCCCCATACCCCGTGGTTCTATGCATTGGACCTCTATCCATGGATCCTCTATGTAAATAGCGGCTATACCAATAGCCGCCTATCCTATTTCGCTTGTCCTCCGAATGCGCCTAGTAAACTACCGCTAACTGACAATTCCTTTCCTTTGGTAGTATGATCAAGTTGAGCGCGAGCGACATATCCTCGCGTTCTCTCCAATAGCCAAGCGCTTCCTTGCCAGCCGTTGCCACATTGGCGCACTACGGAGGATAACTCTAACTCCCCTTCCAATCGGGCTTTCTCCAATTGATCAGCAAAGCTTGGATTGCGTTTCAGGAAGTCATGCCAGCGGCCAGCGTTACCGCTTGGGAATCCGCAGAGGATAGCTACCCGCTCAAGGGGAATCCCAAGCTTGCAAGCTTCTAGGGCTTTTTTTTGATCAGCCTCTGAAACAGGAATTAGAGGCCTCCCCACCTTCCCTTTCCTTCCTTCCTGGTTAACCCCTTGGACTTCCAATGTCTTACCCTTTCCCATCCCGTCACTTTGCCCCGCAAAGTAAACCTGGCAATTCCTTTGGATTTTCTTTTACTTTGGAGTTGCCGAACGCTGACAAGGGTGTTCTCCTTTGCGTGCGCTCCGATATCGGAGCATCCAAAACTCATGAAACACCGCATCCCCCCTAAATTCCACGGCCCTCTTTGCCTGTTGGGATTCATCGCCATCATCATCATCACGGCTCTCATCGAAGCGATCGGAGGTGCCAATTGAACCCTTCCCATTATCTACCGAACCTCATCGCGTACGTTCAGTGTACGCGACGCTACGGCAATTGCTACGTTCACGCATGCGTTCGCCGATCGGCTTTCCGATTTGACGGGGTGCTAGGCGAAGTGAACGGGCGGCAGGTTCGCTTAACTTGGACGGGTTGGGGCCGATCGCTTCAAGTTGGAGGACACAAATACAAGGCGCACGCGAGATATGGCGATGGGAAGCCGGTGCCGACTAAATTGCTGCGGGCGATCGTTCCGATTGCTGAAGGGGGTTCCCGATGAGCAATGGATTTATCCTTCACGAGGATTCCCAAAGGGTCGTAATCGCGACGGGCTTTGCCAAACCCTCCGACAATCGAAAGACCGGTGATATGATTCAAATCTGGATTCTCTGCAAAGCCGAAGACCCCGTCACCGCGATTCGAACCGGACTTGATCGCTTAATCTGCGGAAATTGCAGACACCGTGGCCACGAAGAAAACGGGGTGTTCGGGGTTGAGCGGACATGCTACGTCAACGAAGGACAAGCGCCATTGCAGATTTGGAATTCGTGGAAAGCAGGAAACTACCCTCCGCTCCGTTCCCTCGAGGGTTTCGTCGGTAGGAAAGTCCGTTTTGGAGCCTATGGTGATCCCACGCACATGCCCTTGTCGCTTGCGCTGGCCATCGCTGGCGTTGCCTCCGGTCACACGGGATACACCCACCAATGGCGCAAGCCATCGCTTCAAGGGTGGAAGCAATTGTTGATGGCCAGCGTGGACACGGTCGGAGAGCTTGTGATCGCTCGGTCAATGGGTTGGTCCACCTTCCGTGTCACCCCCGATACCGATCACCACACGGTGGAAAGCCTGTGCGCCAGTGACCGAAGCGGCACACCATGCGCCGATTGCTTAGCTTGCGCCGGTGCGCGGGGTGGAATTCAAGCAATCCATATCCCGGTTCACGGGAAGGGCGCTGTCCATTTCATGAAAGGGGGTGTCCTGTGATCGATCAATTCAAACAGGAGATTGAGAAGCAGAGCCTGTGCGCCACGGTCGGTCAGGTGATGTTTTGCCCACGGTGCGAAAACCTAATGGATTGGAAGTCATCCGTTGAATTCTCCGTGTGGGATATTGAATCCGGAAAATGCCTCACGGTTCGTGCGATTTGCGCTCCGTGCTGGGACGGCGTTCAGGCGATGGTCACCAAGCCTAGCGTCAAATACCGTGTGGACACGATCGATGGAAGGAAGCTGAAGTGAAGCCATTGCTCCGTGTCCTAGGTTACCT
>Ga0222713_10000727_pt1 | contig 37145 bp, 33 predicted proteins | sample C33_649DmetaG_FD_165061 | JGI IMG/M metagenome (GOLD analysis project Ga0222713, IMG submission 165061) | Estuarine water microbial communities from San Francisco Bay, California, United States - C33_649D | ecosystem: Environmental > Aquatic > Marine > Unclassified | place: USA: California... | reverse complement strand
TCCGCGGGAAAGTGCGGAACGGGGTGATTAAACGATTATGCAGCCTTCAGCACCATCTCGAAGTCGGCCTTGGCGATGCCGCACTCGGGGCAGGTCCAGTCCTCGGGGATGTCTTCCCAGCGGGTACCGGCCTTGATGCCGTGTTCAGGATCACCAGCGGCTTCGTCGTAGATGTAACCGCAGACGATACATTCCCATTTGCGCATTTCAGTTGCCATGTTCATTGCTCCTTGTATGTTTTCCCGGATCAGGCCGCGACTTTCGCGCGCACCGAGCGGTAGTGGTTGGCGTGACGTTCCTCGACCTTGGCCAGCGCGGCAAAGCGCTTGGCGGCCTTGGCGAGGGTCTGGCGGAAGCGGTCGGCGTGTTCCTTCGATTCCGTGATCTGCTCATCCATTTCCTTGACGGCGGCGGTGTTGCCTTCCTGCTCGGCAAGATGGCGGAACTGCGGATACATTTCGGTGTACTCGTAGGTTTCGCCGGCAATTGCCATGTCCAGCGCTTTGGCGGGCGTCAATTCGGTTTTCGGGTAGAGAAGGTCGAGGTGGCCGAACGCATGCTGTACTTCCTGCGCTGCGGTTTCCTCGAACACTTTCGCGGTCTCAACGTCGCCCTGTTCGCGGCAGATCTTGGCGAAGTACATGTACTTGATGTGCGCCATGGATTCGCCGGCGAAGGCGGCTTCGATGTTCTTGACGGTGATTGATTCGGCTTTCATTTGCATCTCCTGTGGTTGAAAAATTGCGCGTCTTGCAACGCTTGGAGTGCATTCTGGCGACCGCCGAACGATTAATCCAATTGATTGTTATAAACAAATCAATAGTAATAATCTATTATAGGGGTAATATGTTAACCAATTGTTTTATATGACTATTTTTTGATGACCGGGGTAGTGCCGGGCAGGCCGCAGGCCGTTACAGCGGCACGGACGACCTCCAGCGCCGCAAGTCGCGGGAAGCTCGAACGCGACGCGAGGACGACGCGGCGGTCAGGTGCCGGCCGCGCAAACGGCACATAGGTCAGCAGATCCGCGGCAGTGCGCTTTGCCGGCAGCGCGGAGGCCGGCAGCACGGTCAGGCCCATGCCCGAGGCCACCATCAGGCGGATGGTTTCCAGCGAGGAGCCCTCGACGGTTTTCTGCAGCGTGCCCGCAGTTGCGGTGGAACGGTTCAGTGCCGGACAGGCATTGAGCACCTGGTCGCGGAAACAGTGACCGGTGCCGAGCAGCAGCAGGCTTTCATTGGCCAGTTCTTCCGCGGCAATGCTTTTGCGGCCGGCCCAGGGATGAACCTTGGGCAGGGCGACAATGAAGTCCTCGTCGTATAGCGGCGTGACGGTGATACCGGGTTCACTGAAGGGCAGGGCAAGGATTGCCGCTTCGATGTCGCCGCGCTTCAATCTTTCGGACAGCGTGGCAGTGTAGTTTTCCTCGATCGCGAGCGGCATCTTCGGCGCCCGCTTGTGCAGCACCGGTATCAGCTGCGGCAGCAGGTACGGTGCGATGGTGAAGATGACGCCGAGTTTGAGCGGTCCTTCGAGCGGATCGCCGGCGATCTTGGCGATGCTTTTTATTTTTTCGGCTTCTTCCAGGGTGCGTTGAGCCTGCTCGACGATACGCGAACCTGCTGGCGTGACGTTGACCTCGGCCGGCCCGCGTTCGAACAACTGCACGCCCAGTTCGTCCTCGAGCTTCTTCACCGCGACCGACAGCGTCGGCTGGCTGACGAAGCAGGCTTCGGCGGCACGGCCGAAATGCCGTTCTCGCGCGACGGCGACGATATAGCGCAGTTCGGTCAGAGTCATTTCTTTGGAACTTTGCAGTGACGACAGGGTCTGCTTATTGTAAGCAGCTTGCGCGATGCGGTCCGCATTTTGAAAAAGTTTTCAAAATCAACCGCCTGTGCAATCTGCGGACAAACGCATGTTGGATCTTCCGGGCGCCCGCAGGCGCCCTTTTTTTTGCGCAGGACTGGAAAGCGGCGCTCAGTTCTTGCCGGGTATGGCCCAGGCCTCTTCCTTGGAAACTCCGGGTGGCGGGGTGAACAGGATCTGCGATTCGCCGAGCAGTTTTGCGGCGCCGCCCCAGGCATCCGCGGCGCGGCGCTGGTCGGCCTTGGCACGAGCATCAACGGCCTCGGGATCGCAGACAGCGCGCAGTTTTTTCTCCAGCGACTGGACGGTGCCGGGTTCGGTCGCCGCCAGGTCGCGGGTTTCGTCGGGATCGTTGTCGAGATCGAACAGCTGTGCGGGCATGCCGACGTGGTAGATGAGTTTCTTCGCGCCGTCGCGCAATACAAAAGCCCCCGCCTTTGAAGCCTGCGCGTGGTATTCGGCGAAGGCCGTGCGCTGTTGTTCCCGTCCCGCAATTGCCGGCCACAGATCGATGCCGGGCAGGTCGTGGTCGGCGGCATTCACATGGGCGCCGGCGCCGGCGAGTAGCGTCGGGAAGAGGTCGACGTGGGAGGCGAATTGTTTCACCGCTCGGCCCTGCGGCACGCCGGGACCCGCAAACAGCAGCGGCACCTTGATCGCGCCTTCGTAGAGGTTTTTCTTGCCGAAGATGCCCTGTGCGCCGAACAGCTCACCGTGATCGCTGGTGTAGGCGATACGCGTATCGCCGAGCAGGCCGAGTTCTTCCGCGGCTTTCATTACCGCGCCGATCTGTTCGTCAAGAAAAGTGATCAGGCCGAAATAACCGGTGGCGATGCGCCTGAGAGCGGCCTCGTCGGTCATCACCCGCATGCCGTCCATGGTGCGCAGATGTTCCATGGCCGGATGCTCCGGACGTTCGCCCAGCCGGAAAGCAGGCGGCAGCGGCATGTCGTTTTCGGGATAGAGGTCCCAGTAGCGCTGCGGTACCGTGAACGGCGGGTGTGCGCTGATAAAGGACACGTAGAGCACCCAGGGTTTGCCGCCGTTGCGGGCGTGTTTCTTCAGCCAGTCGATGGCCTTGGCGGTGATGTTGCGGTCGTAATCCTGGTAATGGGTGGTGCCGACCGTGGAGCGTTCGATATACAGCTTCCAGAAACTGCCATCGTCCTTGGGCGGCTCGTTGTCATAACCGCGCAGCAGGTTCTTGATGGCACCCTTGCCCTCGTGCAGGTGCATCGGGATGATTTCTTCGCTGAAACCGTTGTCGTCCTCGCTCGAGCGGTAATGCAGTTTGCCGATGGCGGTGACGTTGTGGCCCTGTTCGCGCAGCCGGTGATGCCACGTCGGAATGCGCCCGTCGTAAGTCAGCGCGTTGTCCCAGTAACCGGTCTGGTGCGGATAGCGGCCGGTGGCGAGGCTGGAGCGCGAGGGACAGCACAGCGGGCTGGTGCAGTAGGCATTGGTGAAACGCACGCCGCGCGCGGCGATGCGGTCCATCACCGGGGTTTTCACATACGGATGACCGTAGCAGCCGGCGAGATGGCCGTTATGGTTGTCGGACTGGAACAGGATCAGGTTGGCGGGTTGCATGATGGCGGCCTCAGTCCAGCGTGATGCCGGCCTGTTTGCCGACATTGGCGATGCGCGCGCGTTCGGATTTCATGAACGCCATGAATTCAGCAGGCTGCTCAGGGCTGGGCGTGGCGCCGTTCTTGTTCATTTGTGCCTTGACGTCGGCCGCATTGAGCGCGGTCATGAGTTCGCGGTGCAGCTGGCGGGTGATTGCCGCCGGCGTGCCTTTGGGGGCTGCGATGCCCCACCACTGTACGATTTCGTAACCGGGAACGGTTTCCGCCACCGTCGGCAGTTCCGGCAGCAACGGGTCGCGCTGTGCGCCGGTGGAAGCCAGCACCTTGATACGTCCCGCCCGGCCATGCGGCATGGCCACCAGCGGTGAGGTGATCAGGAACTGGATCTGGCCGCCGATCATGTCGGACATCGCCGGCGCGGCGCCCTTGTAGGGGATGTGCGTGGTCTGCACGCCGGCGAGCACGTTGAACATGGCCCCGGCGAGGTGCGCCGGTGAACCGTTGCCCGCCGAACCGTAATTGAGGCTGCCGGGTTTTGACTTCGCCAATTTGACCAGTTCCGCGGTGTTGCTGACGCCGATGTCCTTGTTGACCGTGACCACGTTCGCCACCCAGGCCACCCGTGACAGCGCGACGAAATCACGGTCCGGATCGTAGGGCAGTTTCTTTTTCAGCACCGGCAGCGAGGCAAAGGTGGTGGAGGTGACCAGCAGCAGGGTGTAACCGTCGGCGGCAGCTCCCTTGGCGATTTCGACACCGATGATGCCGCTGCCGCCGGGGCGGGTATCCACCACGATCTGGGTTTTCAGCTGCTCGCCGAGCTTGTTGCCGACAATACGCGCCAGGATGTCGGGGGATCCCCCCGGTGCCGTGGGCACGATGAAACGGATGGGCCGGGTCGGGTAGTTCTGTGCTGCTGCCGTGGTGGCGAGCAGCACTGCAACTGCGGCGATCAAGATATGGCGCATGGTGTTCTCCCTGTGCGGCTGGTTTGCCGCTCCTTGCCGGTCAATAGTAGGAAGCCTTGGTGCCGGGCGGCGGTGAATAGCGGAAAGTGCCGCGCTTGAGGATGGCGTCCTCGCCGCCGTTTTTTTCGATCATCGCTTTCTGGTCGGACTTGGCCTGCTTGTCGGCCGCTTCGGGATTGACCACGCTGCGCAACTGGGCCTCGCATTCCTTGACGACGGCCTGGAATTCGGCATTGCGGCCGAGGTCGCGGCGTTCCTCGGGATCGTTTTCCAGATCGAACAGCATCGGCGGGGTGGTGGCGTAGTGGATGTATTTCCATTTGCCGACGCGGATCATGAAGGCACCGCACATCGCACCGGCGGCGTGGTATTCGGAGAGCACGGTGCGGCGCGGGGCGTTGCCGTTGGCAATGCCGATCAGCGACGTTCCCGGCAGTTTGGCATCATCGGCATGCGGCTTGGCACCCAGCGCGTCGATGAAGGTCGGGAAGCCGTCGGCGAGAGTCACCGGCGTGTCGCAGACCTTGCCCGCAGGAATTTCGGGTCCGGCCATGATCATCGGGATGCCGGCGGATTCCTCGTACATCGTTGATTTGCCCCACAGCCCGCGCGTGCCGAGGTTGTCGCCGTGGTCGGTCGAATAGATCACGCGCGTATCGTTCATCAAGCCGGTTTCTTCCAGTGTACGCAGGATTTTGCCGACATTGTCGTCCATGAACGAAGTCAGTCCGAAGTAGGCGGTGATGGCACGGCGTACCATCGCGGCATCGAAGAAGCCTTCGTCGAAGCACTGGCATTTGCGCAGGGCGTCGATGAACGGATGCTGCGGACGCTCATCCTTTTCGTACATGTTGGGCCAGGGCACGCCGTCTTCCGGGTACAGGTCGTAGAACTTGTCCGGCGCGATCAGCGGGAAGTGCGGCGAGACGAAGCCGACGTAGAGCGCCCACGGCTTGTCCTTGATCGCCGTGGCCTTCTGTTTCAGCCACTTCACCGTCTCCTCGGCAATGTCGCGGTCGTACTTGGTGTATTCGGATTCGCCGCGCCCCGCTTCGGGGCCGAGCTTCAGCGAGCCCGCCCGGCGCGGCAGTTCCTCGCGTATGAGACCGAGCAGGTCACCGACGCCGTTGACGATGTGCAAAGGCAGGATTTCCTCGTCGAAGCCGTTCCTTTTGGCGTCGGAATCGAGGTAATGCAGCTTGCCGATCGAGGTGACGTGATGGCCCTGTTCCATCAGGCGGTGGCCCCAGGTCGGGATCTTGCCGTCGTAGGCTATGGCGTTGTCCCAGTAGCGGATCTTGTGCACGTACTGGCCGGTGGCGAACGATGCCCGGGCCGGGACACAGATCGGGCAGTTGGTGTACGCCGAGGTGAAACGCGTGCCACGTGCGGCGAGTGCGTCGAGATTGGGTGTCTTGATCATCGGGTGTCCGGCACAGCCAAGCACGCGCTTGTTGTGCTCGTCGGACATGATGAATACCAGGTTGGTTGCTTTTGCCATGAGCTGTAATCCCCTCGAAGTTACTTGTATTTTTTTGTGATCAGTTCGCTGATGCTCTTGCCGCCGTCGATGTCGGCCTTGCGTTTGCTGTCGCCGGCGTCGATTTTACGCGCGGTCTCCAGTACCAGTGCCGCCTTGTCGTGCGGGATGAAGGCAACGCCCGCTTCGTCGGCGCAGACGATGTCGCCGGGCCGGACCGGGATGCCGCAAATCTGCACCGTGCCGTTCACTTCCACGGTCTGCATGCGCCACTTGCCGGTGATCGGCGTGAAGCCTTTGCACCACACCGGCCAGTCCATGCCGCGGTACTGGTCGGGATCACGCACCGTGGCATCGACGATCGCACCGATGAACCCCTGTCTTTTTGCAATCGTCGCCGACATGCCGCCCATGTTCGAGCAGCCCATCACGCCTTCGATGACCAGTACGTCACCGGGCTCGGCGAGGTTGTGGGCTTCGGTCTCGCCCTGGGTGTTTATTTTTTCCTGTGCGGCCTTGTGCACCTGCATGTCGCGCGCGATGTTGCGCACCGTCAGTGCCGGGCCGACGATGCGCTTGCCCGGGTGCACTGGCGGCAGCACGTAGGCGGGTATCACTGCGACGATGCCCAGCTCGTCGCAGGCATCCGACAGCGTGCCGGTGAGATCGACCAGATTGCGGAATCCGTCGAGGATTTCCGGCGCGATGCGCGGCAGTTCCAGCATGCGGATTGCGTCCCTCGGCAGTTTGCCGAGCGGGGTCTTGGCCATCGCGGAATTCCTCCAGTGAGGCGCAGTCTACTGCGCCGATGTGCTGGCGGTCATTGTAGCGGAGGCGGAAGCCTTGCGTTTGCTCAGCACATGCAACAGTGCTGCGCGTAGCCGGGCCGAACTGATGGGCTTGGCGATGAAAATCAGCGCGCGTTCACGCGCGATGCGGAACAGTTCCTCGGTGGTATCGCCGGACACGAGCAGTGCCGGCACGTCGCTGCCGTCCTAGCGGATCAGCGTGGCGTTGCCGCAGTCTGGACGCTCCCCATTTTTTGTTGACCCTGCTCGAATCGCTGCTATACATTGGCGGCTCCTCAAATCAAGTTTTTAAACTTCATGACTCAACCCGGCAACCTCGTCATCCTGATGTCGGATGAACACAATCCGAAAATCATGGGGGCCAGCGGCCATCCCGTGGTCAGGACACCCAACCTCGACGCCTTGGCTGCGCGCGGCACAATGTTCACCTCGGCCTACACCACCAGCCCGGTCTGCGTACCGGCGCGCGCGGCGTTTGCCGCGGGAAAATACGTGCACCAGATAGGTTACTGGGACAACGCCGATGCCTACGAAGGTGCGGTGCCGAGTTGGCATCATCGGCTGCGCGACGCCGGGCATTACACCGCGTCGATCGGCAAACTGCATTTCCGCGGACTCGAGGGCGATGACTACGGGTTCAACGAGATGCAGATCGCGATGCAGATCATCGAAGGCAAGGGTGACCTGATGGGATTGGTCCGCAAGGATCTTCCCGAGCGCGGACTGTCGTGGAAGATCGCCAAGCTGGCAGGGCCGGGCGAGACTTCGTATACAGCCTATGATCGTGACATCACCACCCGCGCGCAGATATGGCTGCGCGAGGAGGCCCCCAAACACACGGACAAGCCCTGGGTGCTGTTTGTGTCTCTGGTGTGCCCGCATTTTCCGCTGGTGGCGCCAGCCGAGTTTTACTACCAGTACTCGCCGGAAAGCGTGAAGCTGCCCAAACAATATGCTCCGGATGAACGGCCGCGGCACCCCTATCTTCGCGACTATTCGGAAAGTTTCTGCTACGACAAATATTTTGATCCGGAGAAGCTTTCCAGGGCCATCCGTGCCTACTACGGGCTGGTGAGTTTCGTGGATGACAATGTCGGCAAGGTGCTGCGCACGCTCGATGAGACCGGGCTCGCGGCGAACACCCGCGTGCTGTACACCTCGGATCATGGCGATAACCTCGGGGCCCGCGGGCTCTGGGGCAAATCAACGATGTACGAAGAGGTGGCCGGTGTGCCGCTGATCATCGCCGGACCGGACATCCCGGCGGGTAAGAAGGTGGCTACACCCGCCAGCCATGTCGATACCTACCCCTTCATCATGCAGTGCGCGGGGGAAGATCGGGCGGCGATGTACGACAAGCACCCCGGACATTCGCTGTTCGCGCTGGCGCGGGGCGAGGCGCCGGATCGCAACGTAATCTCCGAATATCACGGCATGGGCTCAACCACGGGTGCGTTCATGATCCGTCACGGCAAATTCAAGTATGTGCACTACGCGGCCTATGCGCCGCAGCTGTTCGACCTGGAGTCCGATCCCGAGGAATTGCGCGATCTGGCGCAGGATCCGGCGCATGCCAAGGACCTGGCCGCATGCCGGGAGCGGCTTTATGCGATCTGCGACCCGGCTGAGGTCGATGCGCGGGCCAAGGCACGCCAGGCTGAGCTGCTGGCGCAAAACGGTGGGCGTGAGGCGGTGATCAAGCGCGGCGATCTCGGTTTCTCCCCGCCGCCGGGCTATCCGGTGGTGCTGGGATAGGTATCAGGCAGGCGGATCAGCAGAGTGGATGTCCTTGATTAACGCGACAGGGATGGGTTGAGCATGGCGGGAAAAAACATACCGTTCGGATTCGTTGAGTTGCCCAAGACGCGTTCGCAGAAAAAGCCGCGGCGCACCGGTTTGACGATGATGGCGGACTTCGGTCTGCCGCTGCAGTACGCCAAAGACACGGTCGAGCTCGCGGGAAACTACATTGATCTGGCCAAGATCGCCGTCGGCACTTCGCGGCTGTATGACCTCGGCTATCTGCGGCGCAAGCTGGCGATGTACAAGCGCAACCGCATCCGCGCCTTCATCGGCGGTCAGTTCCAGGAATATGTATTCGCGACCTACGGAGCGCGCAAATTGCCGGCTTTCATGCAGGAGGCGAAACGTGTCGGTTTCGAGGTCATCGAAATCTCCGACAACTGCGTGCCGCTGAGCGACAAGGAGCGCTACAACCAGATCCGCCTCGCGGTTGACAGTGGACTGGCCGTGTTCGGCGAGGTGGGTTCCAAGGACATGAAGAACGATGCCGGCCTGCTGGTGCATCAGGCGGAAATCTGCTTCAGAGCCGGCGCCGAGCTGGTGCTGGTGGAAGCGGCTGAGCTGATTGCCAACGGCAAACCCAAGATGAAGCTGATCAACGGCATCCGCCGTGCGCTCGATATGAGCAAGGTATTGATCGAACTGCCGGGCCCGTGGATCAGCGGCGTCACGCTGTCCGCCGTGGAGGACATGAAGAAATTCCTGGTCAGCGAATTCGGTCCGGATGTGAGTGTCGCCAACGTGCTGCCACAGGACATTATCGAGACTGAGGCGCTGCGGGTCGGTCTGGGTGTAGTGGGACCGAAAGTGAAACGAAGCTGAACTGAACTGGAGGCGGTAACGTGGCGAAAAAAATGACAAAAATTTCAGCCAGGAAACAACCGAACATCCTGCTGATCCTGGTTGACGATCTGCGTTACGACGAGTTCGGTGCCGGCGGGCATCCGTACATGAAAACCCCTCATATCGACCGTATCGCGCACGAGGGCGTGCTTTTTGAGCGGGCGTTCCATACGACGCCGATCTGTTCGCCCAATCGTGCATCGATACTCACCGGGCAATACGCCAGCCGCCACGGCATCATCGACAATGTTGCGCGTGATGCCGCCAGCCACCGTATCCCCAATTACCACATCGAATTGCAGCGCCTGGGCTACGAGACCGCGCATATCGGCAAATGGCACATGGGCAATGACGGCAAGCCGCGTCCGGGCTATGACTACTGGGTTGCCTACGACGGCCATGGCCGGCTCAATGACCCCGTGCTGTGCGAGCATGGGAAATACGTGCAGCACAAGGGCTACATCACCGACATCATGAACGGCATGGCGGTGGATTTTGTCAGGAAAAAACACGACAAGCCGTGGGCGCTGTGGTTTGCGCACAAGGCTGTGCATCCCGATGCCGAGCAGGCGGCTGACGGCACGGTGCGCATGGACGGCTATCGTGTCGCCAAGCGCCACGAGAATCTCTACAAGGGCTGCGTGTTTCCGAAGAAACCGAACATGCAGAGTCCGGAGGAGTTCCTCAAGCAGAAGCCGGTGTGGACGGAAGCCGTGGTGCTGCGCAAGCTGAAGGAATCGCTTGCAATCACCAATCCGCTGCATTCCTTTACCCAGGAGGAAATCCGCCTGCGCGCGTGCATGATGGCTGCGGTGGACGAAGGTGTGGGCATGCTGCTCAAGGCACTGGAAGAGAAGGGCGAGCTCGACAACACGGTGATTTTGTTCCTCGGTGATAACGGCTTTTTTTTCGGGGAACACGGCATCGGGCCCGACCGCCGCTTCGGCTACGAAGAAGGCATACGCTCGCCGCTGACGATCCGGTATCCAAAACTGTTCAATGCGGGCTCACGCCGCAAACAACTGGTGATCCTGCAGGACCTGGCGCCGACGTTGATCGAAATCGCCGGCGGCAAACCGGGAGTGCACATCCAGGGACGTTCGCTGCTGCCGCTGTTTTCGAAACGGAAGGCCCGCTGGCGCAAATCGGTGTTCATCGAATACTGGGCGGAGAATGCCTACCCCTGGCTGGTCGGCATGACCTACAAGGCCGTGCGTACCGATCGCCATAAATACATCCGCTGGGTGAACCGTGCGCGCAACGGCGAACTGGATGAGCTGTACGATCTGGACAAGGATCCCTACGAGATCAACAACATTGCGGGAAAGCCGGCCGGTCGCGCCATCCGCACGAAGTTGCGCCGCGAGTTGCGTAAACTCGCAGCTGATGCATTGGCGTTGTAGTCAAAAAATTGACCCATCGGGAGGAATAAATAATGTTTAAAATCAATAAGTTAATTCGTTTCGGTGTTGTGGCGTCACTGTTCGTTGTTTTCATCGGCGGGGTGCATGCTGCTACCTACCCGACCAAGCCGGTACGCATCATCGTGCCGTTTTCTGCAGGGGGCGGGCTCGATTTCACCACCCGCGTTGTTGCGCAGCGGCTGGGTGAAGCCTGGGGGCAGCAGATTCTCATCGATAATCGTCCCGGCGCGAGCGGCATGATCGGTGCCGAACTGGTGGTGCGCGCACCCAAAGACGGTTACACGCTGCTGTCGTGCTCTCCGGCTGAGGTTTCTCTGAACGCCGCGCTTTATCCGAAAATGGCCTACGACCCGTTCCGCGAACTCGTGCCCATATCCCTGACCGCGCTCTACGCCAACCTGGTGACCGTGCATACCTCATTGCCGGCGCGTACCTGGAAGGAACTGGTTGCATTGTCCAATCGCACACAAGGCGGTCTCAGCTACGGCTCCAGCGGCACCGGCAGCACCCAGCATCTCACCGGAGAGTGGCTGAAGCGTTACGCTGGCATCAACCTGCTGCACGTGCCGTACAAAGGCGCGGCCCCCGCGGTCGTTGACCTCGTGAGCGGACACATTCCGATGGGCATACTCGGTGTATCGCCGCTGACGCAGCATTTGAAGGCGGGACGGCTGCGCGGCATTGTCGTGACCACGGCCGAGCGTACTTCGTCGCTGCCTGATATTCCGACGCTGGCCGAAGTGGGCGTCAAAGGGTATGACTCGTCGCAGTGGTTCGGCATTCTGGCGCCCGCAGGTACGCTGCCTGCCATCGTTGCGAAGATCAACGCCGACCTGCAGCGCGTGCTGGCGTTGCCGGACGTCAAGGAGCGCCTCGCATCCCAGGGAGGGGACGCCAAGCACAGCACTGCTGATGCTTTCGGTACGCTGATGAAAAGCGAATACGACAAATACAAGAAAATCATCGCCGAGGCGAACATCAAGGTGAATTGACCTTCAGCGCCGGATTTCAAAACAAAAACGGCCGGGATATCCCGGCCGTTTTTGTTTGCTGCGTGAGCGTATCAGCCGCAGGTGCCGGTGTAACCGCAGGCCGAACACCAGTCACAGCCGTCTTTGCGGATCAGCGTGGCGTTGCCGCAGTCGGGGCAGCGCGCACCTTTCATGGCTTTCGGTGTCGTGCTGCGGCCCGGTGTGGCGAGGATGCCCATCTGGGTGCGCGGCGCGCCGCTCTCGTCGAGGATGCCGAGCATCGCGTAGCGATGCAGGATCAGCCGCGCGACATAGGCCACGGTCGAAGGGAAGGTCGCCTGCTTGCGCTCGCCGGGAACGAAGGCCATGAAGTCGCCCAGCGGTTCCGGGAATTCCAGCAGCTTCTTCAGTTTCATTCCGATCCACGCCGGATCCATGACCCGCATGTCGAGCGAGAGGATCTTGCACAGGCCGTCGAGGGCGCGCGGGTATTCGCCGGCGAGCCACATCGAGTAGGGACGGGTGACGCCGTCGGGCAGGGTGATCTCCTTGATGCCGAGCACGAAGTCATCGCCGGTGCGCGGGTTGAGCACGTCGACGGACCACGACATCGTGCCGTCGGTGCCGGTCTTGGGTTCCTTGGTGGCGAACATGGCATCGAGCACCGGGGTCGCCGATTGTCCGAACAGCGCGGCGCCGGGTGAAGTCAGCGCACCCAGATGGTCGGCGCGCCAGCGCACGACCTGGGCGAAGGCCGCGACCACGGAAGGCATGCGCTTCACTTCGCCATGCGGCGGGAAGGGCATGTCGAAGGCGTCGTCGCTGCCGGTCTTGGACAGCGTGTCGAGCTTGAGCTTGAGCCAGCCCGGATCGTCGGCGCGCATGTCCATCGACAGCGTCTTGGCGACGGCGCCGAGGCCGCGCGGCTGTTCGCTGCCGTTGACCCAGACTTCAAACGCATGGTTGTGCTCGTTCTCGATGTGGCCGATGAACACCGCGAAGGCGCCGTGCGGATGTTCGATCATATAGGTCCACGCCGGATTGCCGGCGGCCATCGACGGCCGTCCCGGCCAGCGCAGACTGGCTAGCACCGGTGCGGGCAGGTTCTGGATGCGGATGCGGCGGTTGACCTCGTCGGCGCGGAAGTCCTGCGGCGCGAGATCGCGGTCGGGGGTAGTGGCGGCTTTGGCCGTCGGCTCGACTGAAAGCACCGATCCGAGCACGTTGTTCGGGCGGTAGGTGGCGAGGCCCTTGAGTCCGGATTTCCAGGCGCGGAAATAGAGATCCTGGAATTCGGCGTAGGGATAGTCCTCGGGCACGTTGACGGTCTTGGAGATGCTGGTGTCGACGTACGGGGCTACCGCGGCGACCATTTCCTCATGGGAACTCGCTGATAGTTCCAGCGCGGTGACAAACCACGGCGGCAGTTTTTCGGTGTTGCCGCCCTGCGCCCGGTAGAGCCGCCAGGCATGATCTTCCACCGCGAATTCGCGCATGGTGTTGTCGGGCATGCGTTTTTTGCGGGTGTAGGTCCAGGAGAACGGCGGTTCAATGCCGTTTGAGGCGTTGTCGGCGAAGGACAGGCTGATGGTGCCGGTGGGCGCGATCGACAGCAGGTGGCTGTTGCGGATGCCGTGCTTGCGGATCAGTTGCTTGACGTCCTCAGGCAGGCGCGCGGCGAAGCTGCTGCCCGACAGGTAGAGATCGGCATTGAACAGCGGAAACGCGCCTTTTTCGCGCGCCAGCTCGGCCGAGGCGCGGTACGCGGCATCGCGCATGGCTTCCGAGATTTTTGCTGCCATCTGGCGGGCTTCGGGTTTGTCGTAGCGCAGGCGCAGCATGATCAGCGCATCGCCCAGTCCGGTGAAGCCGAGGCCGACACGGCGCTTGTTCGCAGCTTCTTCCTGCTGCTGCTTCAGCGGCCACGCGGTGACGTCGAGCACGTTGTCGAGCATGCGGGTGGCGACGGCGCAGACGCGGCCGAAGTGTTCGAAATCGAACTCGGCCTGTTCCGAAAACGGCTGGCGCACGAAGTGGGTGAGGTTGATCGAACCCAGGCAGCAGCAGCCATAGGGCGGCAGCGGCTGTTCGGCGCAGGGATTGGTGGCCTCGATGGTTTCGCAGTAATTGAGGTTGTTGTCCTTGTTCATGCGGTCGATGAACAGCACGCCGGGCTCGGCGTGGTCATAGGTCGAACGCATGATCTGGTCCCACAGGTCGCGGGCAGGGACCTTGCGGTACACCCACAGGCCGTCGTCGCGCTGGAAGGCGCCCTTGGCAAACTGCCGGGCATTGGGTTTGGCGCGGTGGACGAGTTCGACGTCCTGGTTCTTTTCCACGGCTTCCATGAACCCGTCGGTGACGCCGACCGAGATGTTGAAGTTGGTGAGGTCGCCCTTGTCCTTGGCGTGGATGAACACCTCGATGTCCGGGTGGTCGCAGCGCAGCACTGCCATCTGCGCACCGCGGCGCGAGCCGGCCGATTCCACGGTCTCGCAGGAACGGTCGAACACGCGCATGTACGACACCGGGCCGCTGGCGTTGGATTGCGTGCCCTTGACCTCGGCGCCCTGCGGGCGGATCGACGAAAAGTCGTAACCCACGCCGCCGCCGCGACGCATGGTTTCCGCGGCTTCCTGCAGTGCGATGTAAATCCCGGGTTTGCCGTCGACGGTTTCGGAAATCGAATCGCCGACCGGCTGTACGAAACAGTTGATCAGCGTGGCCTGCAGTTGCACGCCGGCGGCGGAGTTGATGCGTCCGGCGGGGATGAAGCCGTCTTCCTGGGCCTGCAGGAAGCGTTTCTCCCATTTCGCGCGCTGGTCTTCGGCCTCGACCTGGGCCAGAGCATGCGCCACGCGGCGGCGCACGTCGGTGATGCTGGCTTCCTTGCCTTTGGCGTATTTTTCGAGAAGCGTGTCGCGGCTGATTTCCTGCTCTGGAGGCGAGGTGACGGCGGCACCAAGCGCTGATTCGTTCATGGCTGTTTTTTCCCTGGTCTGTGGCGCGGGGCGCCAATTTTATCCACAAGCTATTGTGGTGTGCAGTATGCACCCCACAGATTGTTGTGAAAAGCCCTGCCATTTGACATTAATCAAAATTGGCAACTGTCTGTTTTTATTTCAATAAATTACGCCCGATTTTGGGGCAGCCGGCGGGCCGGAAATTTCGATCCCGGGGCCCCGGGGGCAGCTCCGGGGCTATTTCACCGGCCAACCCGGGGATTTCCAGCGAGTTAATGATATTCCGGGCGCTCGGGTGATGCGCACGATTCCACTTGCAGGAGCACGACAGGGACTCCGGCGCCTGCGGCAAAAGCGGGGTTCCGGGACCGTTTCCGGCTAACATCCGGGTTTCCCTAAATCTCAAAAGTTCAGGAATTCACCGCAATGGCCAAGAAATCCCAGAGGACAGGCATGCGCAAGGGCCTCACCGCCTACGGCGACGAGGGCTTTTCACTGTTTTTGCGCAAGGCCTTCGTCAAGGCCATGGGCTATACCGACGAGGCGCTGGACCGGCCGATCGTAGGCATCACCAACACCTACAGCGGATTCAACGCCTGTCATCGCAACGTGCCGGAGCTGATCGAAGCGGTGAAGCGCGGCGTGATGCTCGCCGGCGGGCTGCCGGTGGAATTTCCGGTAATCACGCTGCATGAGTCGTTCGCGCATCCGACCAGCATGTACCTGCGCAACCTGATGTCCATCGACACCGAGGAAATGATGCGCGGCCAGCCGGTCGATGCGGTGGTGCTGATCGGCGGCTGCGACAAGACGGTGCCGGCGCTGCTGATGGGCGCGGCGAGCGCGAATGTGCCTTCGATCATGCTGGTCACCGGACCGATGATCACCGGCGACCACAAAGGCGAACGTCTCGGCGCCTGCACCGACTGCCGCCGCTTCTGGGGCAAGTATCGCGCCACCGAGATTTCCGAACAGGAAATCGGCGAAATCAACAACAAGCTCGCGCCCTCGGCAGGCACCTGCATGGTGATGGGCACGGCGTCGACGATGGCACTGTGCACCGAAGCGATGGGGATGATGCTACCGGGAGGTTCCTGCGTGCCGGCGGTGATGGCCGACCGCCTGCGCCAGGCCGAAGCCAGCGGTGCGCGCGCGGTGGCGATGGCCAAGGAAAAACTCACGCCTGACAGGATCATGACGGTCGAAGCGTTCGAGAACGCGCTGCGCGTGCTGTTCGCGGTGGGTGGTTCGACCAATGCCATCGTGCATCTGGCAGCCATGGCGGGGCGGCTGGGCATCAAGCTCGATCTCGAAGCCTTCGACAAAATGGGCCGCGAAACCCCGGTGCTGGTCGACCTCAAGCCGACCGGTCAGGGTTACATGGAAGATCTTTACAAGGCCGGTGGCCTGGCGGTGATCCTGCGCGAACTCAAGCACCAGTTGAACCTGAAGGCGCTGACGGTGACCGGCAAAACGCTGGGCGAGGAACTGGCTGCGGCTGCGCCGGCATGGGACCAGAAGGTGGTGCGCAAATTCAAGGATCCGGTGTTTGCCGGCGGCAGTATCGCGGTGCTGCGTGGCAACCTCGCGCCGGGCGGCGCGATCATCAAGCAGGCGGCGATGGATCCGAAGCTGACGAAGCACGAAGGGCGTGCAGTGGTGTTTGAATCGCTGCCGGACATGGCGGAGCGGGTTGACGATCCCGCGCTCGACGTTAAACCTGATGACATTCTGGTGCTGAAGAATGCCGGACCGATCGGCGCGCCGGGCATGCCGGAAGCCGGTTACCTGCCGATCCCGAAAAAACTCGCGGCCAAAGGCGTGAAGGATATGGTGCGGATTTCCGATGCGCGGATGAGCGGCACCGCGTTCGGCGCCATTGTGCTGCACGTAACACCGGAGTCGGCCGTCGGCGGCACGCTGGCGCTGGTGCAGAACGGCGACCGCATCCGTCTCGACGTGCCGGCGCGCAAGCTGGAACTGCTGGTCAGCGATGCCGAACTGGCGGCGCGCCGCAAGAAGTGGAAAGCGCCCAAATCGCGCGCCGATGACACACGGGGTTATCGCAAGCTGTTCATGGAGCAGATCACGCAGGCCGACGAGGGCTGCGATTTTTCGTTCCTGCAATCGGCGATCAAGGCGCAGGCGCCCCGCCGCAAGTAAAAGGGGATCAGGCGGCGGAGTGTGTGCGCCGCAGCGCGCGGACCCGGTGTGCGGCGAAGATGGTGCCGTGCTTGACGTGGGCCTCGTGGTTGGCGACCACGTGCTCGAGGTCGTAGAGATAATTCACCATGAAGCCGGCGCCGTTGCCCAGGCCCTTGGCCGAGACGTCGCCGAGCCAGCGTATGTGTTCTATTCCCGCGCCGTTGCCGAGGTGGAAGCGTGCCACCGGGTCGGCGGGACGTCCCTTCTTATTCTTGGCCTCGAGCAGGTATTCGGCGATCAGTGACTGCAGTTCCGGGCGCATCTGTGCGGCGAGAGATTCATCGGTCTGCCAGTTCGGGCGTGCCAGCTTATCCAGCAGGGGGGTATCGGCCTTGTGGCGCTTGAGCCATGCGACAAAACCCGGCACCGGCGACAGCGTGACGAAGGTGCGCAGGCGCGGCATTTCCTTCATCAGTTCCTCGGCCACCTGCTTGATCAGGAAATTGCCGAAGGCCACGCCCTTGAGCCCGGGCTGACAGTTCGAGATCGAATAAAACACTGCAGTGCGGGCCGCTTCGGTACGGATCGGCGGCCGGCCGTCGGCGAGCAGTGGTGCGATGGCGTCCGGGATGTCCTCGGTGAGTGCGACTTCGACGAAGATCAGCGGTTCATCGACCAGCGTGGGATGGAAGAAGGCGAAACAGCGCCGGTCGGGCGGATCGAGGCGACGGCGCAGGTCGCTCCAGCCGGTGATTTCATGCACTGCTTCGTAGCGGATGATTTTTTCCAGAACCACTGCCGGCGTGTGCCAGTCGATGGGTTTCAGTTGCAGAAAACCGCGGTTGAACCAGGAATGGAACAGATGCTCGAAATCGGCATCGACTTCGGCGAGTTCCGGATGTTCGGGCAGCCAGCGCATCACGTCTTCACGCATGCGCAGCAGGCTGGCAGTGCCGCTCGGCGCGAAATTCAGCCGGCGCAGCAGTTCCTGGCGCCTCGATTCGGTGGCGTGATGCAGTTTCTGTGCATTGGCTGGTACCGGGTCGGCCTGGTAGGCACGGATAGCGGAATCGATCTGCTCCGGGTTGGTGGAGAACCCGGTGGCCAGCAGCAGCAGGAAATCGAGTTTGCCCTCGGCAGGCAGGGCCGCGTAACGATCGAGCATGCGCCGGGCAATCGATACGCCCGAGGCTTCGCCGAGTTCCGAGTAGAGAGTTTCTGCCGCCTGCACCAGCCATTGCTGGCGGCGGCGCTCGCGCAGCGTGCGGCTGCGCGCCGTTATGCCTTGCCAGAGGCGGGCAAAGAGATTGCCCGCCCCGGTTTGTACGGCAGGATCAGTTTTCGACTTTTGCACCCGAGGATTTTACGACTTTTCCCCAGGCCGCGATTTCCGATTTCACGAATTTGTCGAATTCCGCCGGTGTCTGGCCGCCGGCGGTGGCGCCGAGGCTGGACCACAGCTTCTTCATGTCAGGCAGCGCCATCGCTTTCACGCTGGCCTGGTACATCTTGTCGATGACCGGGGCAGGCGTGCCCTTGATGGCCCACAGCCCGTACCAGGTGGTCACCGTGAAATCCTTGAAGCCGACTTCCTGCATGGTGGGCACATCGGGCAGGACTTCGGCGCGCTGTGCCGAGGTGACGGCGAGGGCGCGCATGCGGCCGGCCTTGATGTAGGGTGCCGCGGTGGCCATGCCGTCAAATGCCATGTCCACTTCGCCCGAGATCAACGCCGGGGTCAGCGGGCCCGCGCCCTTGAACGGCACGTGCACCAGCTTGGAACCGGTTTGCAGGTTGTAGAGTTCGCCGATCATGTGGTGCGTGGTGCCGTAGCCGGCTGAACCGTAATTGATCTTGCCCGGATTTTTCTTTTCCAGCGCGATCAGTTCCTTGACCGACTTCACCGGCAGCGAAGGATGAACGACGATTGCGTTGGGCACGTAGGCGGCCACGGTGACCGGAACAAAATCGCGCACCAGGTTGTAATTGAGTTTGCGGTAGAGGGTCTCCGCAATCGTGTGGTGCACTGCGCCCATGAACCAGGTGTAACCATCGCCCGGTGCGCGTGCTGCCGTGCCGGCACCCAGCGTGCCACCGGCGCCGCCGAGGTTTTCGATCAGTACCTGTTTGCCCAGATCCGGCGCCAGCTTGGCTGCCAGCGGGCGGGCAAAGGCATCGGTGCCGCCGCCTGCGGGGAACGGGTTGATGATTTTCAGCGGCTTGGTCGGCCAGGTTTGAGCACCAGCGATTCCCGAGAAAGCGGCTCCCGCAATGGCGAGCATGACTGACGCCAAAGTCCTGTTATTTATGTGTGACATGAATCCTCCGGTAAATGGTTTTGAACAGCGGCGCGCCATTCTAGGGAACTGCCAGAGGCTTGTATAGAAGGATTGCGCGGAGGGCAATCCAGGTGTTTCAACCGGCTTCGCTGCCGCTTTCTCTGCGGTTGCGCATCCAGTCGGCGGTGCGAAAAAAAGCTTTCAGCAGACCGGCGCGCAATGCTTCCTCGATGCCGTTGTCTTCCATCGCCTGCAGCATGCAGGCCAGCCAGGCATCGCGTTCAGCAATGCCGATGGAAAACGGCAGGTGACGGGCGCGCAGCATCGGGTGACCGTACTTTTCCATGTAGAGCGGCGGGCCGCCCAGCCAGCCGGAGAGGAAGAGGTAGAGTTTTTCGCGAGAGCTGGCGAGATCCTGCGGATGCAGTTTGCGGATGAGGTGATATTCCGGGACCTCGGCCATCAGGTCGTAGAAGGTATCGACCAGTTTTCTTACTCCGGCGTCGCCGCCGAGCAATGCGTAAGGCGTGTCAGTAGCCGGTGCTGCGTCGCTCATGTTTATGCGGCGGCCTGATCCCCGCGGCTGGCCTTCTTGCGCTCGTGTTCCTTGAGGTGGCGCTTGCGCAGCCGGATCGACTTGGGCGTGATCTCGACCAGTTCATCGTCGGCGATGAATTCGACCGCGGATTCCAGCGTGACCTGGATCGGCGGCACCAGGCGCACCGCTTCGTCGGTGCCGGAAGCGCGCACGTTGGTGAGCTGCTTGCCCTTGATCGGGTTGACCACGAGATCGTTGTCGCGGCTGTGGATGCCGATGATGATGCCTTCGTAGAGCGGATCGCCCGGACTGACAAACATGCGGCCGCGTTCCTGCAGCTTCCACAGCGCATAGGCCACTGCAGCGCCGTCTTCGGCGGAGATCAGCACGCCGTTGCGGCGTTCTTCCATGTCGGGTTTTATCGGACCGTAGTCGTCGAACACGTGGCTCATGATGCCGGTGCCGCGGGTCATGGTCAGAAAATCCGACTGGAAGCCGATCAGGCCGCGTGCCGGGATGCGGTAATCAAGGCGCACCCGGCCCTTGCCGTCGGGCTGCATGTCCTGGAGGTCGCCGCGGCGTGCACCCAGCGCTTCCATCACCGCGCCCTGGTTCGATTCGTCAACATCCACGGTGAGCATTTCGTACGGCTCCTGCTTCTCGCCGTTGATTTCACGCAGCACGACGCGCGGGCGCGACACTGCGAGTTCGTAACCTTCGCGGCGCATATTTTCGAGCAGGATGGTCAGGTGCAGTTCGCCGCGACCCGAGACTTCGAACACGTCGGCATCGCCGGTGTCCTTGACGCGCAGCGCGACATTGCTCATCAGCTCGCGCTGCAGGCGTTCACGGATCTGGCGGCTGGTGACGAACTTGCCTTCGCGTCCGGCGAGCGGCGAGGTGTTGACCTGGAAGTTCATGGTCAGCGTCGGTTCGTCGACCTTGAGCATCGGCAGGGCCTCGGGATGCTCGGGGTCGGCGAGAGTGACGCCGATGCCGACATCCTCGATGCCGTTGACCAGCACGATGTCGCCGGCCTGGGCTTCGTTGACCAGCACGCGCTCCAGCCCCTTGAAACCCAGAACCTGGTTGACCTTGGCGCTGGCCGGTGCGGATTCGGTGCCTTTCAGCAGTGCCACGGTCTGGCCCGGGCGCAGGCGGCCGCGGGTGATGCGGCCGATGCCGATGCGGCCGACGTAGCTGGAATAATCGAGTGAACAAATCTGCAGTTGCAGCGGGCCGTCCGGATCGTCGGCGCGGACCGGCACGTGCCGGACGATGGCTTCGAACAGCGGCTGCATGGTGCCGCTGCGGGTGGCGTCATCAAGCGCGGCATAACCGTTGAGCGCCGAGGCATAGACCACCGGAAAGTCGAGTTGCTCTTCAGTGGCACCCAGCTTGTCGAAGAGGTCGAAGGTCTGGTTGACCACCCAGTCGGGACGCGCACCGGGGCGGTCGATCTTGTTGACCACGACGATGGGCTTGAGTCCCTGCGCCAGCGCCTTGCGGGTGACGAAGCGGGTCTGCGGCATAGGACCTTCGACGGCATCCACCAGCAGCAGCACGCCGTCGACCATCGACAGCACGCGCTCGACCTCGCCGCCGAAGTCGGCGTGTCCGGGGGTGTCGACGATGTTGATGTGCGTGCCCTGCCAGGTCACCGCGCAGTTCTTGGCGAGGATGGTGATGCCGCGCTCGCGTTCCAGGTCGTTCGAGTCCATGACCCGTTCGGCAATCTGTTCGTGGGCTGCAAAGGTGCCCGACTGGCGCAGCAACTGGTCGACGAGCGTGGTCTTGCCGTGGTCGACGTGGGCGATGATGGCGATGTTGCGCAGGGCGCGGGGGGTGGCGGACACGGGAAGGCGGCTTCTGAAAAAGGGGCGGATTGTAGCACGCCGGACAGCTATTGCCTTGAATTAAAAACGGTTTTCAGGTTTGTCGGGCGGGATGACGCCCGCGTGGTGCTCCGCACAAAAATCCTCGCCAATTCCGATACTTGCGGGTATAGTGCGCGCACCCTGAAGGGGCAGAACACCGCCTGCTTCGGGATGCATCAGTCTCTGACCCCTCCGTTTTCAGCTTCCTTCCCTGAACAGCTGCGTCCGCCACGGTTAGCGACGATACCCGTGCGCCGGTGGCCTCAGCCGTGACTCTGTCGCGGCTTGCCTCATAGCAGTGGCATTTCCTGCGCGTTTATTGCTGCACGACCACCAGTCTGGTCGGCACGTCGTTAAGCCGTGCCCGCGACTGTCGCGGTTGCGCAGTCGTTGTACTTTTTGAAAGTTGATTAATCATGTCTTTTGCTTCATTGAATCTGAATCCCGCACTGGTGCAGGCCCTGGCCGCCGCCGGCTATACCGAACCCACACCGGTGCAGGCCAAGTCCATCCCGGTCGCACTCACCGGCTTCGACCTGATGGTGTCGGCGCCGACCGGCACCGGCAAAACCGCCGCCTTCGTGCTGCCGGCGTTGCAGCGTCTTGCGCTGGCGCCGGCGCGTCATGGTCGCGGCCCGCGCGTGCTGGTACTGACTCCCACGCGCGAACTCGCCGTGCAGGTGACCACCGCAGTCGACAAATACTGCAAGTTCATGCGCCACATGCGTACCGGTACCGTGCTCGGTGGCATGCCTTATCCGAAACAGCGGCGCATGCTCGAGCAGTCGCTCGACGTGCTGGTGGCGACGCCTGGCCGGCTGATCGACTTCATCGAGCAGGGCAAGGTCGATTTCTCCCGCCTGGAAATGCTGATCCTCGACGAGGCCGACCGCATGCTCGACATGGGCTTCATTGAGCCGGTCAAGCGCATCGCCTCGAAAACCCCGGCGACTCGCCAGACGCTGCTGTTCTCCGCCACGCTGGGCGGGAACATCGCCAAGCTGGCCAGCGAACTGCTGCGCAATCCGCAGCGCGTGGAAGTGGCGGCGCCGAAGGCGCGCCACGAGCATATCGAGCAGCGTCTGCACGTGGTCGATGACGGCGCACACAAGAATCGTCTGCTGGAGCACCTGCTGCGCGGCGAATGTGCCGACCAGGCCATCGTCTTCACGGCAACCAAGCATGGCGCCGACCGGCTGGCTGACAAGCTGCTGCGCACCGGCCACGGTGCCGCTGCACTGCACGGCAACATGAACCAGTCGCAGCGCAACCGCACGCTGGCCAAGCTGCGCTGCGGCGATGTGCGCGTGCTGGTGGCGACCGATGTCGCCGCGCGCGGCATCGATGTCGCCAGCATCCGGCATGTCATCAATTACGATCTGCCGAAAGTCGCCGAGGATTATGTTCACCGCATCGGCCGCACCGGCAGGGCCGGCGCATCGGGAACCGCCATATCGTTTGCTTCGGCGGAAGATGTGCGACAGCTGAAACAGATCGAGCGTTACATCGGTCAGCCGATCGCTCGCTGGAGCGAGCCGGGATTCGAAGCCAAAGTCCCGTTGCGCGCGGAAAATCAGGGCCGTGGCGGCCATCCGGGGCCGGGTGCACGCCGCAAGGCGCCGCCGATGCGTCATCGCGGCAATTCACGCTTCGAGGGCCGTCGCGGCGCGGGTGCGGCAAGGCCACGCTGAAGCCGTCACCACAGTTACAGCAAACAATACCTGTCCCCGGAATCGCAAGGTTCCGGGGATTTTTTTGCCAGTATGGAATCCGCGTTGATTTTCGGAAGGTCTGCCGTTACAGTGAATATCTTTTTTCGCGATACAAAATAATGAAATTCAGCGGGGAGATAACGGTGGCTGCGCCGCGCGACGCCGTATTCGCCAGATTGCAGGACATGCGATTTTTTGCTTCGTGCATCGAGGGCGTCAGCGGTCTCGTCGAGCGTGAAGACCGGAAATATGATGCGATGTTTTCAACCAAGGTGGCCTACATGAATTTCAGTTTCAAGGTCACTGCGGAACTGACTGAAATGACCGCCCCCGAGCGGATCACCGCGAAGGTTGAGGGCACGCCGATGGGGCTGGTCGGCCGCCTGACCGCCACCACGGCGACGCACCTGGTGGACAGCGGACAGGGGACCACGATCCGTTACGAGATCGACGCCACTTTGACCGGAAAGCTCGGCAGCATCGGCCAGCCGGTCATGAAATCCAAGGCCAAGGAAATGGAAAAACAGTTTGCGAAAAACCTGTCGGCCGCGTTCGCGCCGGCTGCTGCCGGAGGCACGGCATGACGCCGTTCGAGCTGGCTGAACCGAAATCGCTTCGCAAGGCGCTGCAGCTGCTCGACACCGATGATCCCTCGGTGCGAGCGTTCGGCGGCTGCACGGCCCTGATGCAGATGATGAAATCCGGCGTTTTCCAGCCGAGCCGGCTGGTCAGCCTGCAACGGGTCGAGAAGAAATACTCGAAGATCTCACTTGCCGATGGCGTGCTGCGGATCGGGGCTTTGGCGACCCTGTCGTCGATAGCCTCTTCGCGTGCAGTGAAGAAAGCTGCTCCCGTGATCATCGAGACGCTGCGCACGCTGTCCAACGTGCGCGTGCGCAACGTCGCAACGCTGGGCGGGCATCTCGCGCATGGCGACCCGCACATGGATCTGCCGCCGCTGCTGATGGCGCTGGATGCCGAACTGACGGCTGTTTCGGTCAGCGCTGCGCGTGATTTTGCCCTTGCTGATCTCTACACCGGTTATTACGAGACCGCGCTGGCACGCAACGAACTGATCACCGAAGTGCGGGTGCCGGTGACGGCCAACCGTCGCGCCACCTACGTGAAATGCACGACGCGCAGTGCGGACGACTGGCCCACGCTGGGCATCGCGGTTGCATTGACCATCACGGGCGGGCAGGTGTCAGATCCGCGCCTGGTGGTCAGTGCTGCGACCGAGAAGCCGCTGCGCCTGACCCGGGCCGAGGCGGTATTGCGCGGGAATGTCATCAATGACGGGCTGCTGGCGCGCGCCGGCGAGGCCGCTGCCGCCGAAGTCGAGCTGATGGGCGATGCGCACGGTTCGGCGGCCTACAAGCGCGAACTGCTGCGCGTGCATCTGGCACGCGCGGTGCGCAAGGCGCTGCCGACTTAACCGGATTCTGGAGCGAACGTTTTGGCAACCATACTGGGCAAAAGCAACAGCGGTTCTGCATTCGGACAATCGCTGCCCCGAGTCGAGGGCCGCGCCAAGGTCACTGGCCGGGCTGAATACGTGCACAACCTGCGCCTGCCGGGGATGCTCTACGGCAAAATCCATCGCAGCACGGCGGCTCATGCGCGCATCAACTCGATTGATGTGACCGCGGCAGCAGAACTGCCCGGGTTCTATGCGGTGTACACCGCTAGTGACATCCGCAAACTGATTCCCGAACCGTACTATGGCCCGGCCTTCCACGACCAGCCGGTGCTGGCCATCGACAAGGTGCATTACGTCGGCGAACCCGTGGCGCTGGTGCTGGCCGAGGATGTGCATGTCGCCGAAGCAGCGGCGCAGCTGATTGCGGTCGATTACGAGGAACTGCCCGCGGTATTCGATGAAGTCGAGGCGATGACTTCGCAGGCCGTGGTTCACGAAACGCTGAAGCCCGCCGGCACGTTTCCCGACCTCAAGCACCTGAAAGGCAAGCGCGATACCAATGTCGCGCTCGATTTCCATTTGCGCCGCGGCGACGTGCAGAAGGCGTTTGCCGAAGCCGATCACGTATTCGAGCACACGTTCAAAACCCAGCAGGTGTTGCACCTGCCGCTGGAGCCTTTTGTCACGGTCGCCGACCCCACGCCCAACCAGCTGGTGATCCACACCGCGTCGCAGAGTCCGTCGTTCGTGCGCATCGAGATCGCGCGCCTGCTCGGCTGGCCGGAGACCAGGGTGCGGGTGAAGGTGCCGTACCTCGGCGGCGGTTTCGGCGCCAAGCTCTACATCAAGCTCGAGGCGCTGGTGGCTGCCGCGGCGCTGATTGCCGGACGGCCGGTGAAGATCGCGCTGACCATGGACGAACAGTTCTACACCCTGACCAAGCACGCGACCACGCTGCGCATCAAGAGCGGCGTCAACAAGGACGGCAAGATCATCGCCCGCGAGTGCGAGGCGTGGTGGAACGGCGGCGCCTATGCCGACATCGGCCCGCGCATCACCCAGAAATCCGGATTCACCGCGCCCGGACCGTATGACATCGACCATGTCGCCATCGACTCCTATGCGCTCTACACCAACCTGACGCCGGCGGGTGCGCTGCGCGGTTTCGGCATTCCGCAGCTGGTGTGGGCCTATGAGAGCCACACCGACATGATCGCGAAGGCGCTGAACATCGATCCGCTGGCCATCCGCCGCAAGAACATCCTGCGCGAGGGACGGCCGCAGGCCACCGGCACGCCGATGCGCGATGCCGGGATCGACAAGGTACTAGAGCGCCTCGCGCAACGCATGCAGTGGGAAAAACCCTTCGACAAAGGCAGCGGGACGATCCGCCGCGGCCGCGGCATTGCGATCGGCTTCAAGGCCAGCATTTCGCCGACGACCTCGGTGGCCATCGTCAACGTCAGTGCCGACGGCAGCTGCATTGTCTATTGCAGTACCGTCGACATGGGGCAGGGCTCGGATACCGCGATGGCGCAGTTTGCCGCCGAAGCGCTGGGCATACCGGTGGAGTCGGTGTCCGTGGTGCATCCCGATACCGACGTCACGCCGTACGACATGGCGACGCTGGGCTCGCGCTCGACCTATCACATGGGCCACGCGGTGAAGAACGCCGCCGAGGATGCGCGCGACAAGCTGCTGCAACTGGCGAAGGATGTGGGGCTGTCGGCGGAAACCACGCCCATCCCCGACATTTTCCGCAAGAAGTACGGCATGCAGGCCGGCAACATCGTCGGCGTCGGCAGCTTCATTCCGCCGTACACGCCGCCGGAGCCCGGCACCGGGCAGACGCCGGATGCGACGCCGTTTTGGATGATCGGCGCCACCGGTGCCGAGGTCGAAGTCGATACCGAGACCGGCGAGTTCAAGGTCACGCGGCTGGTCAACCTGGTCGATGTCGGCCGTCCGGTGAACCCGGCGATCGTCGAGACGCAGATTTCCGGTGCGACGATCATGCAGTTGGGATTCACGTTGTCCGAGTGCATGAATTTCGATGCCGGACAATGCACCAATGCTTCACTGGCGGATTACCGGATACCGGGCATCCGCGATGTGCCCCCGGTCATGGAAAACGAAGCGGTGGACATGGTGCAGCAGACCGGTCCTTTCGGCGCCAAGGGCGTGGGCGAGAGCGGCACTTTCGGCGTGTCGCCGGCGATCGCCAGCGCCATCGATGATGCGGTGAGTGTGCGGCTGACCAGCCTGCCGCTGACCGCGGAAGCGGTTTATCGCGGTTTGCGCGCGCAGGCGGGCAAGCCGCTGGAAGATTGAAAATGGCTAAAACGAACTTGAGTGCCACGCACAGAAACATTGCCTTCACGCTGAACGGCCGACCGGTGACCGCGCAGGCCGGCAACCACCAGAACCTGGTCGAATTGTTGCAGGGGCAGGGCCTGTTCGGCGCACGCGAGAGCTGCGCGCAGGGTCTGTGCGGCTGCTGCACGGTGATCGTCAACGGCGCTGCGGTGTCGGGCTGCCTGACCATGGCGACGCTGGTCGATGGCGCCGACGTGCGCACTATCGAAGAGCCGCAGGCCGACGGCGGGCTGGATGCCGTGCAGCAGGCGTTCATCGAGACCGGCGCTTTCCAGTGCGGCTTCTGCACCCCGGGTTTCATCCTGATGACGCGGCAACTGCTCGATGAACATCCGGCGCCGACCGAGGAGCAGATCCGCCATTATCTTTCCGGCAACCTCTGTCGCTGCGCGGCTTATACTGAAATCATCAAGGCCGTGAAACTGGCGGCGAAAAAACGCAAGGGGTGATCATGAAACGTCCGGCCGGCAATCCGCTTGATCTGCGCGCCTGGCTGGACACCGCGCGCAAGCTCGGTGAACTGAAGGATGTGAGCGGCGCTGACGCCAAGCTCGAACTCGGCGCAATCAGCGAACTCAACGTCAAGATCGACGGCGCGCCGGCGCTGCTGTTTGATGAAATAAAAGGCTACAAAAAAGGCTTGCGCGTGGTGACCTGCACCACGTCGAGCCCAGCGCGGCTGTCGTCCATCCTGCGCCTGCCGGTGGTGCGCAACCATCACCAGCTGGTGCAGAACCTGCGCGGCAAACCCAAGGGTTGGCAGGCCGATGCCGCGAAATACGAGCCTGTCGTCACCGAGAAGGGCCCGCTGCTGGAAAACATCCAGTCGGGCAAGGATGTCGATATCACGATTTTTCCGTCGCCGCTGTGGCACGAGATGGACGGCGGGCCGTACATCGGCACCGGCTGCTGCGTGGTGACGAAAGACTTCGATTCCGACTGGGTCAACGTTGGCACCTACCGCGTGCAGGCCTTCGATAAAAACCACGTCGGCCTCGACATGATTCCGGGCAAGCACGGCGCGATCCAGTACGACAAGTACATGCAGGCGAAGAAACCGTTTCCGGTGGCCATCGTCATTGGCTGCGACCCGCTGGGATTCCTGATCTCGGGCATCGAAGTGCCGTTCGGCATGTGCGAGTACAACTACATGGGCGCCATCCTCGGTGAGCCGGTGCAGGTGGTGCGCGGCGAGTTGACCGGACTGCCGGTGCCCGCTGCTGCGGAAATCGTGCTCGAAGGCTGGTGCCATCCCGGCGATGTGCGCACCGAGGGGCCGTTCGGCGAATTCCACGGCTATTACCCCGGCAAGGAAGGCAAGGCGCCGGTAGTGACGGTGGAGCGCGTCTATTACCGCAACGGCCCGATCATCGTCGGCAGCCCGCCGGCGAAGCCGCCCAACGATTATTCCTATTCCAAGGCGGTGATGCGCTCGGCGCTGTTGTTCGACGCGCTGCTCGCCGCCGGTGTGCCTGACGTGGCGAGCGTGTGGGCGCATGAAATCGGCGGCGCGCGCATGTTCAACGTGGTGGCGATCAAGCAGCGCTATGCCGGGCACGCGCGCCAGGCGGCGTTGATCCTCAACCAGTGCGGTGTCGGCGCTTACATGTCACGTTACTCGGTGGTGGTCGATGAAGACATTGATCCCTCGAACCTGCAGGAAGTGATGTGGGCGGTGGCGACGCGCAGCGATCCGGCCACCGACATCGACATCATCCAGCGCGGCATGGGCTCGAAGAACGATCCGATGTTCGTTGCCTATCGCTACAATGCACCGTACAACTCCAAGGCCATTATCGACGCCTGCCGGCCGTACGATCATCTGCACGAATTTCCCGCCGTGGCCGAAGCGAGCAAGGAATTGCAGGCCGCGGTGAAAGCGAAATGGAAAAACCTGTTCCAGTAGAATTATTGTAACTAATTGTTTTAAAAGGAAAATCATGAGGATACTGACTTCAACCCTGATTGCTGCCGTGATTGCACTGCCGGTGCAGGCCGCGGATTACCCGACCAAACCGGTGCGCGTGCTGGTGCCGTACGCACCGGGCGGCGTGGTCGACACCTCGACGCGCATCCTGACCAACAAGATGGCGGAAATGACCGGCTGGATATTCGTCGTCGACAACCGTCCCGGTGCCAGCGGCTTCATCGCCACCGGTACCGCAGCGAAGGCCTCGCCCGACGGCTACACGCTGCTGTCCGCGCACACTGGCGAATTCGCGGTGACGCCGCTGCTGTTCAAGAACACGCCGTACGATTTCGACCGTGACTTCGTGCCCATCGTCATGGTCAGCGATGCGCCGATGCTGGTGGTGGTGAACGCGAAGTCGCCGTACAACTCGCTGAAGGATTTCATTGCCGCGGCCAAGGCCAAGCCGGGCAGCATCAGCTTCGGCTCACCGGGCACGGGTTCGGTCAATCACATGGCGACCGAGTGGTTCACTTCCGCAGCGGGCATCAAGACCCTGCACGTGCCGTACAAGGGCGGCGCCCCTGCGGTGACCGCGGTGGCGGCCAACGAGGTAGGCTACACCGTCGCCGGCCTGCCCGGCGTACTGCCACACCTGCAGGCCAATCGCGTCAAGGTGCTGGGCATCACCATGGCCAAGCGTTCGCCGCAGACGCCGGACTTTCCGTCAATGGAAGAGTCGGGCGTGAAGGGCGTCGATGCTTCGATCTGGGTCGGCCTGTTCGCGCCCAAGGGCACGCCGAAGGATGTGCTCGGCAAGATCCACGCCGCGTCGGTCAATGCCCTGAAGCAGGACGACGTGAAGAAGCGTTACGCGACGGTGGGCGGCGCCGAAGTGAGTGGCCTCGGCTCGGCGGAATTCACCAAGCGCGTGCGCGCCGACGCCGCGCGCTACAAGAAGGTCGCTGCGCAGGTCGGGCTGCAGCAGCAGTAATCGGGCATACCGATCAAAAACCGGGCGTAAGCCCGGTTTTTTTTGGCGATTGTTCAGCGCAGCCTGGGATTCAGCACGTCGCGCAGCCGGTCCCCGGCGAGGTTGATCGCGACGATGGTGATCAGCAGCGCGATGCCGGGGAAGAAGCTGATCCAGTATTTGCCCGACAGCAGGTGCACGTAGCCGTTGGCGATCAGCAGGCCCAGTGATGGTTCGGTGATCGGCAGACCGAGGCCGAGAAAGGACAGCGTGGCTTCCAGCGCTATCGCCTGCGCGACCTGCACAGTGGCAATCACGGACAGTGAGGGCAGCACGTTGGGCAGCACGTGGCGAAAGAGGATGCGCGCCGAACCGTAACCTGCACACACCGCGGCCTCGACATACTCCTTGCGCAGCTCCACCAGCGCTGCGCCGCGCACGGTGCGCGCATAGTAGGCCCACTGCACGACGACGAGTGCGATGATGATCTTGTCGACACCCTGTCCGCTGAGCGCGAGCAGAACCAGTGCGATCAGGATGGCCGGGAAAGACAACTGCAGGTCGACGATGCGCATGACCAGGGTTTCGGTCCAGCCGCCGGCGCGCGCGGCGGACAGGCCGATCATGATGCCCAGTGCCAGCGCGATCACGGTAGAGAATATGCCCACGCCTATGCTGATGCGCAGGCCGTGGAGGATGGCGGAGAGCATGTCGCGGCCCTGGTCGTCGGTGCCCAGCCAGTAAGTGGTGCCCGAGGCACTTGCTGCGCCCGGCGCGAGCTTGCTGTCGAGGATGTCGAGCTGGGCGAGATCGTAGGGATCCTGCGGTGCGATCCACGGTGCAGCCAATGCCGCGAGCAGCAGAGCAGCCAGCACCCACAGCGCGAACCATGCGATGCGGTCGCCGGCAAACCCGCTGAACAATTCCCGGACAGGGGATGATGCCGTGCTCATCGCGTTGCTTCCAGGCGCACGCGCGGATCGAGCGCGGCGTAGAGCAGGTCAACCAGCAGATTGATGACGATGAACAGGAATACGACGATCAGCAGGTAGGCGACGATCACCGGCCGGTCGAGCACGTTGATCGAGTCGATCAGCAGCTTGCCCATGCCTGGCCAGGCGAAAATGGTTTCGGTGACCACGGCGAAGGCGATCAGCGAGCCGAGTTCGAGCCCGGCTACTGTCACCACCGGGATCAGGATGTTGCGCAGCACGTGCACGCGCACCACGGCGGACTCTGATACCCCCTTGGCGCGTGCGAATCGTACATAGTCCTGCAACATGGCTTCGCGGGTTCCGGCGCGGGTCAGGCGGATCAGCAGCGACAGCTTGAACAGCGCGAGATTTAGGGCGGGCAGGATCAGGTGCTGCATGCCGTCGGCAGTAAGAAAACTCAGTGGTATGCCGAACACATCCACTGTGGCGCCGCGCCCGGTGGTGGGCAGCCAGCCGAGCTGTACGGAAAACACCATGATCAGCATCAATCCGACCCAGAACGAGGGCAGCGAGAAACCGAGGATGGAACCCGCCATGATGGCGCGGCTGATCCAGGAATCCGGTTTCAGTCCGGCGAGCAGTCCGAGGGGTATGCCCAGTACTACTGCTATCAGCATCGCGGTGAGCGCCAGTTCCAGCGTCGCCGGCAGGCGCTCGAGGATCAGTGCGACGGCAGGTGCCCTGGTCACGAACGACATGCCGAAATCACCACTGAACGCACTGCTGAGGAAAGCCCAATACTGCTGCCACAGAGGGCGGTCGAGCCCGAGCTGGGCGACGGCCTGCGCGATTTCGGCCTGGTCGGCCTGCGGGTTGATCAGGATGTCCACCGGGTTGCCGATGGCGTAGACGCCGGCGAACACCAGCAGCGACATCACCCACAGTGTCAGCACGCCCTGGAGCAGGCGGCGCAATGCGTAGCTCAGCATGGCGCCTTCAGATCATTTTGGTAAAAAATGATGGGCAAAAGTGAATTCATCCGTGCGCGGCGTGTAATCAAGGTTCGCGCGCATCGCCCAGCTCACGACCTGGTGGTGCAGCGGGATGAAGGCGAGATCGTTCATCGCCAGCGTGTTGGCACCCCGCGCCAGCGCCTCGCGTTGGTCGCGGTCGACGCTGGCCAGCGCCCGGGTCATCAGCGCGTCGACTTTCGGATTGGAGTAGCGTCCCCAGTTCCACGCGCCCCAGCCTTTGTCGGCATCCGGGGTCGCCACCAGCGAGCGCAGCGCGAGATCGGCAGCGAACGAGCCCCAGCCCAGCAGCGCGAACGCGGTTTCCTCCTTGCGCACGCGACCGAGGTAGGCCGACATCGGCGCGGCCTCGACGCGGGTGGTGATGCCGACGCGGGTCAGCAGCTGCGCCACGGTTTGCAATACCTGCTCGTCGTTGATATAGCGGTTGTTGGGGCCGGCGAGGGTGACCCTGAATCCCTGCGCATAGCCGGCCTCGGCGAGCAGGCGTTTCGCGCCTTCGGGATCGTAGGCCTCGGCTTTCAGCGCAGGGTCGTGGCCGAACACGCCCGGCGACACGATGTTGGCGGCCGGGACCGCGAGTCCTTCCATCACGCGCTCGGCAATCGCATCGCGGCGAATGGCCTTGGACAGCGCGCGGCGCACGCGCAGGTCCATGAAAGGGTTTTTCGCCAGCGCCTTGCCGTCGTTGCCGGTGATGCCGGGCGGTTGCGCGCGGTACTGGTCGACGTGGAGCAGGATGGTGCGCCACGACGTCGCCTGCATGACACGCAAATTTCTGTTTTGTTTGAGTTTTTTGATGTCCGCCGAGGGTACGTGCTCGATCGCGTCGAGTTCACCCGCAAGCAGCGCCGCAGTGCGCGAGGGATCGGCAGGGATCACGCGCAGCGTGACGCGGTCCCACGCTGGGCGTTTGCCCCACCACAGGTCATTGCGCGCGAGTTCGAGGCGGTCGCCACGCAGGTAGCGCGCGAATTTGTACGGACCGGTGCCGACCAGCGCGCGACCGGAATCGAAATCCTCGGGACCGGCATTGAGCGCGTGTTTCTTCGACACGATCAGGATCGAGTTGATGTCTTCGGGCAGCGCGCCGTATGGATATTTTGTTTTGATGCGCAGCGTGTAGGTGTCAACGACGGTGGCGGTTTCGATGGCGCGTACGTAGGAGGCAAAGCCGCCGGGCGAGCCCTTGATCGACAGCGGTCTTTGCAGCGAGAACGCCGCATCCTCGGCGGTGAAATCAGAGCCGTCATGGAATTTCACGCCGCGGCGCAATTTGAATTCCCAGGTGGTGGCATCGATGGCGCGCCAGTTTTCGGCGAGTCCCGGAATCAGTTTCGTCCGCGGATCGATGTCGGTCAGTGATTCGAAGACATGGCGTCCGACGGTGAGGTTGGGCTGCGCGGCGAGGTAATGCGGATCGAGCGAAGTCACTTCGCCGGAGAGGCCGATGCGCAGGTCGGCGGCCGCGGCCGGCATCAGCGTGTGCAGCGCTGCGACCAGTAGCGTGGAGATCAGGGATTTTTTTGTATTCATGCGTGGTGTCAAGGATACCGCATGCTTCACGTTGACAGTGATGGCATGCCTGCCTATGCTGGACCTTTAACGACGGACGTTGTGATGAAACCCGCTAACGCGCCCGGCGCCGAGACCCTGAAGCTGATCCGCGAATTGATCGCGTTTCAGACCGTCAGCCGGGATTCCAACCTCGAACTGATCGATTATGTGCGCGAGCTGTTGCGCCCGCTGGATGCGGACGTGCGGCTGACTTTCGACCGTGACAAGCGCAAGGCCAACCTGTTTGCGACACTGGGTCCCCGCGGCATGCCCGGCGTGGCGCTGTCGGGCCATACCGACGTGGTGCCGGTGGACGGGCAGGACTGGGCCAGCGATCCGTTTGTCGTCAGCGAGCGTGACGGCAAACTCTACGGCCGCGGCACTTCCGACATGAAAGGCTTCATCGCCTGCGTGCTGGCCATCGCCCCTGAATTCGTCAGGCGCGGGTTGCGCTCCCCTTTGCACCTGGCATTCAGCTATGACGAGGAGGTCGGCTGTCTCGGTGTGCGTGAATTGCTGAAGGACATGGCGCAGGCGGGCATACAGCCCAGCTCCTGCGTCGTCGGCGAGCCCACCGAGATGCGTCCGGTGATCGCGCACAAGGGCAAGCAGAGCTACCGCTGCACGGTGCGCGGCCTCGCTTCGCATTCGGCCTACGCGCCGTACGGCGTCAACGCGGTGGAGGCGGCGGCGGAAGCGGTGGCTTTTCTCAAGCAGCTGGCGCGGCGGCACCGCGATTCCGGGCCCTACGACCGCGGCTTCGATGTGGCTTACACCACGGTGCATACCGGCGTCATCCGCGGCGGCACCGCGCTCAACATCGTGCCGCAGGACTGTGTGTTCGATTTCGAGTTCCGCAACCTGCCCGGCGACGACCCCAATGCGCTGCTGCGTGAATTCGAGGCGCATGTGTGCAAGGTCATCGAGCCGGAAATGCACGCCGTCGATGTGCAGACCGGATTCACGATCGTCAAGATGTCTGAAATTCCGGCGCTGGATACCGGTGCCGAGGCGGAAATCACCGCGCTCGCCCAGGAATTCTCCGGCAGCAGCGACATCGCCAAGGTATCGTTCGGCACCGAGGCCTCGCAGTTCCAGGAATCCGGGGTGCCCACCGTGGTGTGCGGCCCGGGCTCGATCCGCCAGGCACACAAGCCCGACGAATTCGTCACGCTGGAGCAGGTGATGCGCTGCGAAAACTTCCTGCGCGGGCTGATGGCGCGGCTGTGCGCCGGCGGCTGACAGCTGCAGGAGTTTGTGCAACTCTGGACCGGGTTCCAATCCAAGGAGGAGGGTGCATGAAGATCACCATCAAGACCGGCCGCGACGTGCTGCTGGCCGCGGTTTTTTCATTGATTGCACTGCCTGCGGTCCATGCCGCCGGGGTCAAGATTACCTCGCTGGGCAGCCATGACGGCGAACTGTGCCCGCAGGATCGTGCGATGATTTTCGAGGATCCGAGCGGTACGCGCGTGCTCTACGACGTGGGACGTACCGTCACCGGCCCCGACGATCCGCGTCTGGGCAGGATCGACGTCGTGCTGGTAAGCCACATGCACGGCGATCATGCGGGCGACCAGCACATGGCGGCAACCAATGCCGGCACCTGTGGCAAGCCCGAGATCACGGTGCAGGCGACACCTGACACCAGCACCGTGCGCATCGCGGCGGCGAAGAAGGCGAAGATTGTCACCGGCAGTGAAATGCCGGCGTTTTTTGCCGGCAAGCTCAAGGCGCTGGGCGGCAATCCGGCGGATTCGCTGCTGGTACGCTTCGGCGCTTCACGCAAAGTCGGTGGTGTGACCATCACCACGGTGCCTGCGGTGCACTCCAACGGCGTCAGCGGCGCAATGGTCGGCGGCGAACTGGGCAAGATGCTGCAGATGGCGAGTCTCGGCGCCTATGTCGGACCACCCACCGGCTACGTCCTGACCTTCAGCAACGGACTCGTGGTTTACCTCTCAGGTGACACCGGTATTACCGCGGAGCAGGACACCGTGGTGCGCCAGCACTACAAGGCCAAGCTGGTGGTGATGAACATCGGGGACAACTTCACCACTGGTCCCAAGGAAGCGGCGTTCGTGATCAATGATCTGGTGAAGCCCAACGCGGTGATCGCGAGCCACGTCAACGAAGTTGCGACCAAGGGCGGCAAGGTCATCGCCGGTACCAAGACCGATACCCTCATGAAGGCGGTGAAAGTGCCGGTGCATTTGCCGCTGACCGGCAGGACCATGGAATTCGACAGCGACGGCAACTGCGGTAGTGGTTGCTGAGTCGCGCCAGCTGCAATAAAAAAATCCCGCGCCACGGCGCGGGATTTTTTTTGCCCGTCAGCGGGCGAATGAATAAATAACTATATGTTTTTATTGATATTTCAGGTTACCGCTACGAACGTCGGATCGTCCTGGTGTTCGCGCTCGAACTGGAGGAATTCGTAATAGCCGCAGCGCTTGCCGTCCGGATATTCGCGGCACACGCCGGGCCGCGCTTCGTAGACGGTGCAGCGGCGCAGCTTGGTGTCGAACAGTTTGCAGATGTTGCCGAAATGCTCGTCCTTCTGCTGGCGCAGTGCGCGTGACTTTTCCGATTTGTCGTAAAAGGTGTAGCGCTCTTCGGCCTGCTTGTAGCTGATGTCGAAGTGTTTTGCCAGGCGCTGGATGTCGCGCTTGCCGACTTCGATCAGGGGATAACTGCAGCAGTAACCAGGGCATTTGCTGCAGTCGTACTGGTTGGCGGATTTCCGGGAGGAGGTCTTGCTTGAGCTCATGATTGATGCGCGCTGGAAAAATCAAAAGCGCGCATTCTACCTGCGCTTGAGCCTAGCGGCCAGATAAAAACGCAGGCGCGGATGTGGCAGTGTCAGTGGTGAAGAATTTTTGACAGGAACTGCTGCGCCCGTTCCGAGCGCGGCGTGCCGAAGAATTCCTCCTTGCCGGCATCCTCGACGATTTCGCCCTGGTCCATGAAGATCACCCGGTGGGCAACCTTGCGTGCAAATCCCATTTCGTGGGTCACGCACATCATGGTCATGCCTTCCTGGGCGAGTTCGACCATCACGTCGAGCACTTCGTTGATCATTTCCGGATCCAGCGCCGAGGTCGGTTCGTCGAACAGCATGGCTATGGGGTCCATGGCCAGCGCGCGGGCGATGGCTACGCGCTGCTGCTGGCCGCCGGAGAGCTGGCCGGGAAACTTGCGCGCATGATCGATCAGGCCGACGCGCTTGAGCAGGGCATGGGACTTTTCGGTGGCTTCCTCCATGCCGCGCTTCAGCACCTTGACCTGCGCGAGATTGAGGTTGTCGGTCACGCTCATGTGGGGGAACAGCTCGAAGTTCTGGAACACCATGCCGATCTTGGCGCGCAGCTGCGGCAGGTTGGTGGTTTTGGCCCCCACCGACTGGCCGTTGACGATCAGGTCGCCCTGCTGGAAGGGTTCCAGCGCGTTGACGCACTTGATCAGCGTCGATTTTCCCGAACCTGATGGCCCGCAGACGACGATGACTTCGCCTTTTTCGACCTTGGTGGTGCAGTCCTTCAGCACCTGGAAGCTGCCGTACCATTTGCTGACGTTCTTGAATTCGATCATGGCCATGATGGGATTGCCTTCCTAGCGCGGCGGCGTGATGCGCAGCTGCAGCCGTTTGACGAAAAACGATGCGGTGAAGC